>Ga0126342_10003385_pt1 | contig 26301 bp, 18 predicted proteins | sample Cyp1metagenome_FD_92528 | JGI IMG/M metagenome (GOLD analysis project Ga0126342, IMG submission 92528) | Coral microbial communities from Lord Howe Island, Old Settlement Bay, Australia - Cyphastrea 1 metagenome | ecosystem: Host-associated > Invertebrates > Cnidaria > Coral ...
ATCAATTCAAAATAAATTTAAATCAATTCAAAATAAATTGAAATCAATTGAAAGTAAATTCAAATCAATTGAAAGTAAATTGAAATCAATTCAAAATCAATTCAAATCAATTGAAAGTAAATTAAAATCAATTCAAAATAAATTCAAATCAATTCAAAATAAATTCAAATCAATTGAAAGTAAATTCAAATCAATTGAAAGTAAATTGAAATCAATTTAAATCTATCATTTTTTTTATTGTACCGTATTCTGTACCCGTCACCTTCTTTTTTCCACACTATTCTGTACCCCAAATTTGTTTGGGGGGGGCCTCCCCACACTAATCAGTAACCTACATTAACCATAATGGTATTTTTTAATCGCCATTAATGGTCATGATATCATTAGTAATTAACCATTATAAATTATTGATGATTAAGATAATGATTGGTGATTAAATGGTGATTAAATGGTGATTAATGATGATTAATGATGATTAATGGTGATATCAAAATATTGGTTTGATTGGCGATTAATGGTGATTAATTGGCGATCAATATTTGTTGAGACAATAGTGGATGATAACGGTGATCAATGGCGATGAATTGTCAATAATCTTAATAATTGTGATGAATGATTCTCTCTCTCTCTCTCTCTCCATCGCCATCTCGGGAGATCAGCAGTCAAAGGGTGATTAATGATTGATAAGGGTGATTTGTGGTTAATGATGGTGATTAATGGTGATTAACGGTACTGGAATAATTATGAACGGGATATTAATTGAATATTGCTGGAAAATCCCCGAACCCAACGGGCAAAAAACAGGGAAAATCGTTCTGAACGTCATCGAAAAAAATGGGGAATGGGGAAGTATCCGTTGTCATGTTTGATTACCAAAGGATAAACTCCAACTAATTTCAACTAATATTGCTACGTTCGTGATGGAACAGTATATATATATGGTATTATATAGTTATATATTGGTTAAGACCCCAACCATTCAGGAACTAGAAACTTGGAAGGTCAAATCAACTAATGACTAATGGTTCTCTCACAAACAATCATCATCACCATGTCACCGCTTGGACTATGGGGGGCACCTGCAGGAAACCAAACCACCGGCCAGCTCTAACCATCTGCTTAATTCTATAACTAACCAATGGCTGAGTTGCATCAAACTGGCCACTTTTCAAGGCTAGTAGAGTATTTGCCTTTGCGTTGATCCTCTCTATCTCTGGGCTCCAAAAACCTCCACTGAGATCCGGTATTCATGGCCAGTTCATGCTATTCTCTTTACATACCTTTCAAGCAAGTTAGAAAATTTCTTGAAAACATGACATGGAAACATCTTCCAAAATCTGTGCTTGGAAAAAATCGATCTCCGGCGAAAGACAACTCCATTCCATGATTCAATAAATCATCCACTGCTGTGACCACCAATTGATTATGAACTTCTGAACCATCCATTTCTGGAAAAAAGACTACCCTCTGCTAATTGAACATGGCTATGAAAAAATTGCCCAACTTTACTTCGATGAGTTTCCCAGCTATAAATCCATGTATAATTATCATTTTTATAGTGGATTTTCCCACCATTTTCCCACAGGATGGGCCCCCCCCAGTTACAAGTTGGTTTATAAACACAATAGTTACTATAGTTATCTATATAGCTATATCATGCTATATCTACCATATAGAATTCAGCCACTTATATCTCAACTTAGCTACGAGTGCTGGACCTTTCGCACCCCTTTTGACATGAAGTCACCCCACTGCAAGGCACAACGCAAAAAAAAATTGAGTCACCCCACGACATCCAGAAGCCACCCTAGCCCACAGAGCTGAACACTGGAGCCGCCTTGATCCTCTTCTGCTCTTCGGCGCTGACGGGACTATGGCGTCCATCCAGGGCCCTCCAGCTGCCGTTGGGGCCGATGACCTCGGGTTGCATGGAGAAAATGTCCAGGAAAACATATGTATATATATACACATATTATAACCATCCCAAATCACAATTTTTATGGGTGGTATAGACCATTCTCAAATGGGTTGTATAATAATTATTGTTGTTTTAACCACATTATCTATCGATCTATCTATCTGTCTGTCTGTCTATCTATCTATCCATCTATCTATCTATCCATCTATCTATCTAATTATCTAATCTATCTAATTATCTAATCTATTCAATGGGAATTTCAGGATCCTAAAATGGAGGTACTGTACCATATAAGTCCATATTTTGTGGGGATATTCCCTTACATACGCCTTATATAAGCCTTATACATGGTAGGTACCTCCAATTTAGGTTCCTGAAATGGCCATTGATCTATCTAATCTATCTATCTAATCTATCTATCTAATCGATTTGTCAAATCTATCTATCTAATATATGTATCTAATCATAATCTATCTATCTAATCTATCTGTCTGATTTATCTATCTAATCTATTAAATCTATATATCCATCTATCAATCTATCTTATCTATCTTATCTATCTTATCCATCTTATCCATCTTATCCATCTTATCCATCTTATCTATCTTATCTATCTTATCTATCTTATCTATCTTATCTGTCTAATCTATCTAATCTATCTAATCTATCTAATCAATCTAATCAATCTAATCTATCTATCTATCAAATCTAATCTAATCTAATCTAATCTCATCTCATCTAATCTATCTATTATAGGGAAATCTACTATAAATAACGGAAAATGAGTGGTTTGAGTCATTTGACCATGTTTGACAGATTTTGAGATCTGCGAACGAACGTCTCATTTGCCTCATTTGCGTTTCCCGTCCAGCTGGCCGCGAGTTCGGGATACCACAGTCCTGCAATCAGTTCGTTCTTCTTAGATCTTCAAAAATAATAAACACTAATCACTCATCAATGCAGATGTTGTCCCATTAGATCCCCAGAAAATCGTCCATTACTAGTCCATCTGGCTGAACTGTACCAACTCACTAGCCTGAAAAGAGCTCACAAGTTGAGGAATTTGGGGATGATCCACCTGATTGTGCCATAATTACCATTTGGTACAGAAATATAGAACAAAAACACCATGACCACTACTATTACCATTTGGTACTATTCCCATTACTATTCCATAAATATCCCCTTGACCCAGCAGAAAAGTTTCACATCTCGAGCCCGGAGCCAGGGCATGGGTGCCTCCCAGGCTTGCCACCTGAAGTGAAGATCAAACATCAAGTTGAACATGGTGATTTCAATGGGATTTAATGGTGATTTGATGGGAATTTTATGGTGATTTTACATGATTTAGCGGTGATTTTAATGGGAAATTTGATGGGAACTTAATGGGATTCAACCAACCCCCCAACGGGGCTTTTTTTATGGGTGCTATAATGGGGTTAAGCATCGAAAAGGAGTGTTTCGCATCATTTAACCCACCTAAATGGCAGTACAATGGGATATCGAATTTATCGAATCAAACGTACTGGTAATGAGGATGACCTACCAACCCCGAAATGGGATTGGTATAAAGGGGATACTCATGGAATATGACCATCCGATACCATCCGATACCATCCCAGCGCAATGGAACATGTCCCATTTATAGTTCGATGACTTTCCCAAACCTCCATTAAGTTCGGGGATTTCCCAGCCACCTCCATTGATTGCCACTGGGTAATGAGACAGAACATGGAATATTGATGTAAGAATGGAACATGGGCGAACATGGGGATCTAACGGGATAATGTTTGGGCATGTTTGGGCTAATTATTGCCGCCCATGCCGGGGACCTCCGCAATAATGTTTGGGTTTATGGAAGCCAACAAAAAACCAGCTGCCAGACCACAGGTCGCGAAAGATGCCTGTCCTTGTGGGAATCTCAACCAGTGTCTCCAGGGATTTCAGATGGATTTCATGGTGGTTCAATGGGATTCACCATGGGCTGAAGAAAATCCTACCGTAGCCACCTCGATCCATCGCCAAGGAACAACCAAGCGATCCCCAAGCAGGAGCGCCTCGGGATACATGCTACGAAGATCCGACTTGGATACCATAGGGTAACATCATGTAACTACATAGTTTGCACATACACATTAGTATAAATCTATATAAATCTGATTCTGATTGGTAACTACCTAGTTTGTACATATAGATCTCTGATTCTGACTTTGTGATTTACATCAATGATCATACGATACATGTAATGTATGTTATGTTTCCACCATTATGATTAGCTTTGGTCAGCTTTGGACCTCATCGACTGGGGCACGGACAATGGACACGGAAACGCCTTCCCAGCAGCAGCCTGCCTGCTGCACCAGTTGAACCTCAGTGCTTCGCCAAGAGAAACATATGGAAACACATGGAAACATGATGTTACAAACACACAAGATATACGGTATTTATAAAACATGTAATAATGCCAATTGTGCAGTTTTATCTAATATGCTCTTGCTCCGCCCTGATTTTTTTAGGGAACATTTACAGGGAGCATTTGCAGGGAACTGCCATAGCATAATCATAGGAGACAAAAACCATGGTACCAGCAAATCAGTGCAAAAAGACTTGTTGGATTTATATATCCCAAAACTGCCTTTGAATGGACGTGAGTCAAGGTTAGAACTACTGCAATATACTGCAATTAGGGGGGTGCATTTCTAGCAGCAGCATACGAATTTGTTGCATCCTCAGGTGCAAACAAGATGAACCTACATGAACGAACCCGTAAATGACAAAGGTCTATAAACATCTGGCATGGATCATGTCGGAAGGCGACCTCTCTGACTCTTGCATGGAGTGCATCTGAACTGTGGCACCTTTCAGGCTGGCTTCATTTTTCTTCTGGGCATGTTCAATGCTAGGTATGCCCCGGTATGGCCAACTTTCATGGGCAGCCCCAGCCCCACTAGCTGGGCATTGCGACATCAAGCTCTGCCAAGATCGATTGGAAGAGATCCCTGGCCCGCAATGAGCTGATTTCGAGAAGGTAGATCTACGCACCCCTCTGACATGCAAGGTGGAACCCAAAACAGCCACATACCCCAAAAATATTTCAAGGCTACAGTAAATTTCAGTCATCTCCCGTAAGAAAACATCAAGTTTTGCATCACAAGATGTCGTAAACTCAATCATAGACCATCCCAATAATAACGCGGTTTTACGGGTGGTATCAACTTGTAAACCATCCCCAAATGGTAGTTGTTTATGACATTTGGGTTTCCCACATTAGTCAATATTTTTCCCGAGAATACGGTTCTCCTAATCTAGATCATATGGTTTTCAACACCCATCATCCCCAATATTCCCCTCATATATAATCCAAAAAATAATTCCGAAAAATTATCCCATTGGGTTTCCCCAACATTTTGAGGATGATATGAACCATTCATTTAGGGACCCCGTTATTCGGAACGGTCCACCTAAGGTCCGGGTCGTGCCAGCTGGTGATGGAGGCCTCAAGCTGGGGAGGCCGAGGCAAAGGCGTGCCAACTGAGAAAACAGATGGGCTCCAATGAAAGGGTAAAATATGTCATAATCACATCCCAATAGTAGTACCCATAGGATCCATGTATGGTATATATGCTAACATTGGGGGTATATTGATGGTAAATGTTACCATATATACCATACATGGATCCTATGGGGTAGAATAGTGGTAGAATAGTGGTATAATGGTGGTAAAACAGAGGTATAATGGGATGCAATTGGAATCTACTATTAGTAGGGGATGAAATCAAATATTTGGGACCATAGACTGGGGGTGTTTGATATTAATGGGAATGGATTGCCCAGAAAGAAAAGATACAAGGCGGACTTGACCCTCAAGATTTTGATGACACCAACCGTTTCTTGGGTAGATTGCGGGATATAACCGGTCTAGGCCTAGGCATTTAGACATTTAGGTGAGTTCTTTAAAACCAGTGAACCAATTGGGAGATGGGCACCGATGTGTGGCCATTGAATAGAAATGATGATCCCCACAGGGACCCACCTGACCTTGATATCTCGCTGAAAATCGGATGATTTCTGATGATGTAAGTATCACCAAACCAAGGTTAGGTGCGACATGCTGCAACCATCTGCAAGCCACCAATCCTGATCTCTGGGAAAATGATTTCTCTGAACATCTGAATGCCCCACCCTTGCACTTTTATGGACATGGTTTCCATATTTTTTTCCCATGAGGATAGCCTTACCATGGAAAAAAAGCAGGTCTTCAGGTCTTCGTTTTGCATAGTTCCAACGGATCATCGCAAAATACCATCGGTTTTAAGACGTCATCCTCCCAGATATGACTATTACCCTCTGGTAAACTAACATAGCTATTGAAAATGGCCATTTATAGTGAGTTTTCCCATTAAAAATGGTGATTTCCCATAGTTATGTTAATTTACCAGAGGGTATATGCTTATTTTTATCCGGCTGAGTTAAAGTAATTCACCAGCCCCCGAGAAAAAAAAAAAACGGCCACGTGGGGATGATTCCCCTGTACATTCACCATCATTCCAGTGACGTCAGGACGTGAGATCATGATCAAATTATATCAAATTCATCTTAATAGGACATATCCCCATTACAATATATCTTCATTAATATCTCACCACAGTGTAATCCATCCAGATTAATGTCAGTATCCCATGATTATCCCAATATCATCCATTATATAATATTATATAATTAGCATCTGTTCTCATCCATTATCATCCATTATCATCCATTATCATCCATTGATACCCATGATTATCCATACAATTAATCCATATTAATCCATATCAATCCATATCAGTCCATATCAATCCATATCAATCCCATAATATAATGATCCATGAATCACCTTATTAATCCCATACCTTTAACACATCCCTTCAACCGAAACGTGACAAGCGCTGTGACTCAGCTTCGGGCGCTGAGCTGTGGAAGAAGCTTGGTGTGGAAGTGCTTGGAGCACCACTCCACCGCCGCTCCGCCTAGCCATGGGCCATGGCAATCGCAGCCAAGAACATCAGCCAGGATTTTGTCGTAAATTACTGGCATTTGATGGGAGTTATTCTAGGGATTTAATGGGATGTTAAGCATCAAAAACTTGGATTTTACAATCAAACAAAACTGCATTTAAAGTAAAATGACCTGTGGCTGCCACCCTTGTGGCTATGATGCACCTATAATGGGCTTGGGCAAACCTGCAAACATGGGGATATTCACGACTTATAGCCTAGATAAGATTAAGGAGTGTTGGGTTTCATTAAGGACTTGTTAAAGACTTGTTAAGGACTTCTTAACCACTTATAGCCCTGTTATAGTTCAAAGTCATTTCTTAGCCAAATATACCAGCCAGAATCAAATATAGCTGGAAAATGTCTCATTTACTTCTGGGATTTCACGGCCGGCCGTGTTTGAGGTGACCCACCCACCATTCACCCAGTTGTAGATGATTTACCTATTAAGAATGGTGATTTCCATAGCTACAATATGAGTTTACCAGCGCGTATATGCCATTAATGACTAATCATCACCCTTAATCACCGTCATTGACCAGTATGAACCGCTATTAACCATTGATAAGTTAACCATTGGGTTATCCATTGTTAACCCAATTATCAAATATATTAATCATAACTAAGGTATAGTAATAGATCACCATTCTATGTCTGGGATACTATTAACCATTAACCACTATTAACCACTATTAACTACTATTATAAAATTAATTGTATCCGGTAACAATTAACAATTAGATATATTAACCATTCCATATTAACCATTGTGTATTAACCATTTTATATTGACCATTCTATATATAAATATGCACCATTGTATGTTATTCACCAAATATACCTGGCATATCTGTTTCTGCTACTTGGCCTCTCACAAAACCTCGCCTCTCACGCCGTCGAAGAGCGCAAAGCAGGCGGCCGGCCTCCGCGATTTTTGGTGAGGGCAAAAAAGGGACTCAGATGACTCAGGAAAAAGTCACAGTTTTTTGGAGGGTTTAAGTTTAATGGGGTTGAATAGTGATTTCATGGCATTTAATGATGATTTGATGGGGTTGAATGCGGTTTCATTGAGTTTGGGTGTTAACGACCAAACATAGGGACATAAAGGGGAAACAATGAGATACAGTATATCATATACCCTCTGGTAATTTAACATAGCTATTGAAAATGACCATTAATAGTGGATTTTCCCATTAAAAATTGTGATTTTCAATAGCTATGTTAAATTACCAGAGGGTATCACCAACAACAATATATTGCCATTCCCCCAACTAGACTAGATCCTGAGAATCACCCATTTTAGGTTGGAAAGAATTGCCTTCCAAGCCCAAACTCATTGCAGGGTCGATTTGTTAGTTGGGATGGTAGCTCAAAGATATGGAATTTGTATGAAAAATAATTGCTTTGCTCCAAAACCCATGGTTTAAACAATAATGTTCCCGATTTTCAAACACACCCATAATCCCGGTCCCTAGTTTTTGTTTATAGAATAAATTGGCAATGGATCTTTCTCCAGCGCATGGCATATCCCATTACATCTGCCCCACAAGATTCAACAGCAACATCCAAATGCTCTAGCCAACGGGCCGTTGTTAGAGGATTTCTTGCACTTGTAGGATTGTTGTGCGTTTGGCGCAATGCGCGCGCGCACACACACACAATATATATATATATTATATAATATTTTCAGTAGTGCAGTGCTGCGTATGGTCGATTTTTTTCTACAAAATCCCTGAGATGCATATGTCCATGTATTCTCATATATTATAATATATTATATATCCCCATCACATCTTCATCAATATCCCATTATCATCCACTATCCAATTAATCCAATTATCAGCATGGGTCATTAAATGTCCCCATTGAACATCACCCAACCATTAGGTATATGGTCTATAATGGCTACTATAAGGTGATGTCCAATATTCCCAAAATGGGACATTTACCAACCCCTGATCAGTGTGATTGATTTCATGCCGGGCACTGGGACGCCCTGACTGGTCCAGGAAGAACAAAGGGGTTTTCATTGCAGCCCCCGTCTTCACCAGCTCCTGCGATCCCACTGGCTTTGGGACACCATCCAAGGCTTGCCAAGGCATCTGGTTATATCTGGTTATACCGCCTGGGAACCCAAAAATGCCAGCAATATCTATCCATCTATCTATTTATCCATCTAAATCATGTAATTAATCCATTCTGAAGTGGATCCACAATGCCATGAATCAACTGCAAAATAAATCATCACTGCAAAATGTTCTGGTCAGGAAGGAAAACCTCTCTACAGCACACGCGGGGCGGCCTCATTGGCATATAAAATCAATGAAATCAATTTGAGTCACGCTTTCACGGCCGAACACGAAGAGAAAATATGTCAAGTGGAGGGTTCAACAGCGGCTCAACAGCGCCCCATGCAAAATTGGGCCCCAGCCGGGGTCCTACACAGCCCCTCCCTGTCCTTGAGTAACATACTTCGTGGTCGATCCGGGGCGTTCAAGTCCTGTCGAGATGGGATGCATGTGGCCACCAACAACACCATCACCACCCTATTTGCTCCAGGTCTTGGGTCGCAGGGCTCATTGTTTGCCGTTTTTTAATGCTTGTTTTAATGTGGTTTTGTGACTGCTTGAATTGCAGCATCCTCACTTTTTACTCTTGGTGGCTTGGGGCCATCCGAGAATTATTCTCAAGATTTCTCAAGTGGTAGACTCATCCCAAATAGGACGGAGTGAGAGGGGATGGAGGATTAAAATCACCCCAAGCGACAGACCAGCTCCCATGCCCAACCTTAGCTACCCTGCATAATTCGACTTAAGTTACCATTCTGCCCCATCAATACCCCGTTTTACCGGTGCCACCCGTAGTTCGCCCATCCTACCCGCGTCCACACATCGCCCACGCCTCATCGGTTTGTCCCACCAGCGACGCGCCAGTGTTGACCACCAAGGGGTACTCGATCGGGTCGTGAGGCATGTCACAGTCGACGTACCTCCAACAGTGGCAAAAAGTTGATCCCTGCAGAAACTGTTGAAAAATGATGTTTTTTTTCATGGATTTTTGGAAAAACCATCTTGGAATAGCTGGACACACATCGGGAAGCTCAACATGGACGTGGGAATCTTGAAACCAGGTTCAAACCAACGGTGTCCAACAGTCCTGCGCCGGGCGCACGAGTTTGTGACCGAGTCCACTTTGAGGTATCGGCCCTTGACAGGGTCAAAGGCCATGGGAGCGCTGCAGTGCCGGAAGAATTCCTGGCCAATGCGGGCCATTTGGAGGGCGGGTAGTCCAACTTGGCAATGGAACATGGAAGTTTTAATAAGAACATCATCTATAATTCGTTCAAAGATACCAGCATCCAACCAAAAGATACCAAAAGATCTACAAATGATTGGTAACAGCAAAAACATCCGAAATTTTAACAACCCACTCGTGAATCCCCTCAGTGAAATTTAGTGAATCACACCCCATTTGGACCAAGATCTCCGGTCCCTGCGGTCCCCTGGCTGTTACATGTTGACCCATCTCCATTTATGTTGGATATTGTGGGTTTAGATGATACCCTCTGGTAATTTAACATAGCTATTGAAAATGACCATTTATAGTGGATCTTCCCATTAAAAATTGTGATTTTCCATAGTTATGTTAGTTTACCAGAGGGTATATCTATCGGTCTCTCTGTCAAATCTATAATCGAATCGAATTTAATCTAGTACTCTAATCTAGTCTAATCTCATCTATCTATTAATCTATCCAATCTATCTAAGCTATCTGATTATTCAATCAAATGAAAACAAAACAAATCTATACAAATCCAATCTTATTTTATCTTATAGACTCTATTCATCTCTATTCTATTCATTCCATGTTGTATCCAATGATTTCCCTACTGTACTACATCCCATGGATCATCTGCAATAAATCGCCCAATGCGATAAAACCAATCATCAACAATCCTCAAGTTTTTCCAGCAATGGCTGGCATAAGCCCTCCGAAATTGGAGGTATTGGGTTTTACCATGGCTTTACTATGGTTTACCACATTAGATTATCCCCATCCAGCCCCAGCCATATGTTCGCCCCCCCATTTTCGCCATCGAAGCTGGGTCTGATCCAGCGCCGTCCGCAAAAAGCCGGCGCCCACGCTGCTCAGAACTTCCAAAGCGCGCTCCGACAAACGCCAGGAGACCTCTCGTCGTGGCCTCACCTTGGCTGGATGATCCATAAGCGCATGGTAAAATATGGAGGTTTCTGTAAATGGGGCTACCCCAATAGCTGGGTGGTTTGTAATGGAAAGTTCTTTTCAAATTGATGAGGACTGGGGGGTACCCCTATGACTTAGGAAAGCTCCATATGATGGGATGTCGATCTTCACCGTCACAAAAAAGTTGCCAAAAAAAATATATAATAATATATATATATATATATAAAATAAACTACCCCCCAAGTCATCAGCATAAATATAGGTATAAATAAACCATTCCCTAATGGGTGCTTTATTTACCCACCACTATAATAAATGATACATGCTATAGTGTTTGTAGTATACCATAGTATACCCAATATATAGTGATTTGGGGGAGGACTGATAATGATTTCTCCATGTGGACAAAGTGGTATACCCCATAATAACTCCCCAAAATCACCATCAATGGGTCCTGTCAAATGATCCCCAAATGGTAATCCTTTTTGGTGGGTTTACCACTCTACACGTGAGAGGATATTTTTTGGGCCAATTAGTCACTTAGTGGCTGCCAGCCTGTTTTTTGGATAGTTGATAGGTGTCTCTGTTTTCTGTCATAGTGAATATTCCCCCCGGTAATGCAAACGTGGCAAGCGGGGAAATCCCCGAACTACCAAGGCGCGCGGGTTTGCCTTTCCAGCGACTGCAGCCCACTGGTCTCCAGGATTCGCTCCAAAGCCGGACCAACAGGGGAGCCAAGCAGAGCCAGGCCGCGCAAACCTGGCGACTAAAATGGACTAAAATTGGCTAATGAGTTCATGGTCAGTTTGTCACTGGATTGGTTTTTGGGAAAATTTACAGGAAACCATGGTTTTTACCATTAAATATGGGGTTTTCCTGGAATTTTTCCCTTAAACCAATCCATTGAGTTAAGGGTTAAAATTTGGGAAAAATTGGGCAAAACTATGGCTTAAGGAGAAAGTTGAGGGGTTCTCAGTGCTCGCTACCTTCCTTTGCATCGCCCGCTTTTGGCGATTGCTATATTGGTTGGCAGTAGATGCTTCCAACAAGGTCGAGTTGTGGCTCGAATATGACATCTCCGAATGCAAGATGCTCACCTTTCGACTTTGCCAGAAGAACTAGGTACGGCTTTGCAGAACACCATTGCCCCCAACACTCCAGCGCGATATTGCAACCCACGGCGTGCCCACGGCTCCGCAGCTAGTGCTCTCTATCCACAGTGTCCGGTCCCGAGTATTGTGTAAAAGAATCAGTGAGAATCAACATATACATGTTCCATTAAACCAACCCAATGAGTGAGTGATGCTTTGCGTGACTCTTTTACAATATGGTGTTCTCAAAAAATGGTTTGAGTTTCGAAGATCTCTTCGCAGTTGGAACCACTTCTTTTAACCACTTTCTGAACTCAATATTGTATTAATTATTAATATATATATATATATATTATCCAAAAATATCCAAAATGTCTATCTCCATATATGACATAATTATTCACATTATGATGGAATTCATTCATCCTTTTACACTTCTCAACTAAAAAACACGGGCGCCTCAACTGAAACCCATTGCCGCCACGCGGCGGCTCGCCGCCATGGCGGCTTCCACGAAGAACTCGCCCCCGCGCGGTGCGCGGAAACGTGGCGGCCGCAGCTGGCGCCACAGCAGCTGCAGGGAGGACAGAATGCAGATGGAGAAGTGGGGATAGGAGCCGGCATTCCTGGGATGCTGGTTGTGCAGCCAAGAAATGCAAAATGACAATATGACAATATATAGTAATAGTTGATTATGGCAAATCAACGATGTTGAATAATAAACTATAAACCATTCAATCATGTCAAACTATAGCTGGTTTCTGCCTTTCTGCCACCAGTTTTACTAGTAGTGGTGAACCCATGTTAACTATACAGGATCCACAGCACCACACAGCACCACAGCATGGCCAACTCCTCTGACTGACCTTAGCTCTATCCTGCCGCCAAGATGCTGAAACGCCATTGATAAAGCTCGATTCATCGTCAGGTCTTGTGTTGGATCATCCGGCAGCTCCATTGACTTTGCCCTCTCTTGCAGTCCCAGAGCCAATCCTAGCAGTTCTCGACACGCAAACCTTTCTCTCACCAGCAAAACATCATTTCATTTACCTTCTGGTTATTTAACATAGCCATGGAAAATCCCCAAAATAAATGGAGGTTTCTAGCAGGGAAAATCATCTATAAATGGGCCATCTATACCACGGCTATGTTAAATAACCAGAGGATATCAGAGGGTATCAAAATTCACCGACCGGAAATAAGGCCATTAGATAAGTCTTCCACCGAACGATCCTTTGTGACATTGAAAGGGTCACTTCCGGCAAGGGGGTCGTATGATGTCGTATGTAGTTTGCCCAAATAGATCATCTAAAATGTCTTAATCCGACTTGTTCATGCTGGCATCCAATTTTTTGTTGGTGAAATATAAATAAATATTGATAATTCTGGTTAAATCCTAACATATCCTAACTGCTGTTGCTTGAACCCCCATTTTGGGATATATATATATACCCTCTGGTAAACTAACATAACTATGGAAAATCACCATTTTTAATGGGAAATTCCACTATAAATGGCCATTTTCAATAGCTATGTTAAATTACCAGAGGGTATATCTTCATAGTCGCCACCACCCATCACCTCTACAACTCTGAGTTCCAGCCACTCCACTTGGACGCGTGCAGGTGCAAGAGCACAGAATTGTAGCAAATGAGATCCAACCTCCGATGCGGGGCCGCTGATCCTAGGTTTATATGATTTGTGTATTGTATATATATATATATATGTGTGTGAATATTATACCATATGATTTATAATGTACTATATATGTTATTAATACATGCTAACACTATTCAATCTCATTCATTTATTCACTTATATTTTTTGCAGATTCCCGGATATTCTAGTGGTAAAATGTGTAAAAAGAAACATCTTGGAATGGAGCCAGGGAACCCATCACTGTCACTGTCGGTGAGGAGGTGAAGAGCCATCTCCCAGCGACCAGCTTTGGCCTTGGAAAATTCTGCTCGGCCTGGTGGCACTGGTGGCTGTAGCATGTGAAAACTATATGAAAACTAGAAAGAACACAACCAATAGTTCTCCGTTTCTCATCATTTCTCTGGGTGTTCAAAGACTCAAAGCAGGTGCTGCATGTGTTTTACAGGCTTCACATAAAACTGGTCGTCCAAGCTATCCAAGCCCAGCTTGAAGAATTGACCAATGTGATAAACCCAATGATAAGCCATATCCAATATTAATTACCATGAATGGGTGGCACAGATAATCTCAAACGTGAGGGCTCATCACCATACCCCATTGGCAGTACTCAAAATCTGTGTTCCAGAGCCTCACGGACTGATAAGAGGCTTGAACCCAAGTAAACCTGAGATGTGTCTATTGAAATATGTCTGGATCAGTCATTGCCCCAATCACATCATCTCCGTGTTGCGGTTTCGGGTCAAAATTCGCTGCCCAAAACAAAAATGGCAGTGGCAAGTACCGTGAAGTTACTACCGCAAAATTGGTGGACATTGGTATTGGTATTGGTGTTTGGAGGTTGGCAAGAAATTCTTTGAGGCGCATTCCGTTTTGCAAAGCCAAAGGGCACAGGCACTGATCAGTGAGTTGAACCCAGGCTTCAAACCTTGGCGCCAGCCGTTGTTGGTGGAACTCACCTTGGTGTGCGGCCATCGACTGACAAATTCCAGTGGTTCCATGCCATTTGGGGGACATGAACATGATGATGTCCTGTGATGGCGTGCTCAACAAGACTGATCCAGTCTGGGGAAAACTTCCCCGCCTTGAAGCACCAAATCAGTTCCGCCAATATCGGGCACAAAAACCTCTGTTCTTTACGTCCCTAGTGCTGCCGTCGTTTAATTTTTTGGGTGTATCCTGCCGAAATGCATCGTGTTCTTCATTTTGTTTGATTTCATCCGTTCATCCGGCTCACCTCCATTTCAGCGCAGGAGAGGAAATAGAGGGCTCTGCCCCACTGCTCTCCACTTTCGCATGCACTGACCAAAGAATTCCTGGCTGCGATCCAAAGCAACAATGCCAATCCGGGAGTAATCAATTGGCAAAGGTCTCACGTGCGGCTCGGAAAATCGCTCACTTGTAGCTCAAACCGTTTGCTCACATCACGTGTTGCGGGGTGGGGTGGGGTGGGGTGGGGTGGGGGGGTGTGATAACGTCCTTTGGCTCTTGCACACGGACTGTACGAGTATCAACACCTCACACATTCCAGTGACTTTGCCCTTCAGTTCTTCATCGAACATGATCATCTGAACATTCTCAAAAATCAGAACGTTAGTTTCAGGGAACGGGAAAGGGCATGAACACTTCATGGGTGTGGCTGAAATGTCCAACACATCATAAAACATCAAAAAAAACGCCATAAAACTCACGTTTTCCTCGATGCGCATCTCTAAACTGGTCCCTGAAATCTAAGACAAACGCCTGGTTCAACACAGTTCAACCGCCCAGACACCAGGTGATGGCATCCGCATGGACCTGGCACTTCTGCATCTCTTCAAAGAGAGAAATGGTGAGTTCCCACTGTCGAGACCTTTCTAGGGCGCTCATTACCTCGTGATGTCCGGGAGGGCATCAAACCCTCCGGTAAACTGCTACATAGCTACTGAACATGCCATTTATATATAGTTGATGTACCTATTTTGCAGACGCTGATGTTCCATCGTTTTCTTGTCAACCAGAGACTAAGTACCATCATTCCTGGCAATAAATGGCTATAAATGGTGGTAAAAATGGTACAGTATACCATCCTCCCATCACCTAATTGGAAAACAAAAACATGGTAACAACAACTAAAACAAATGTTATATAGTCTGGTTGGCGGTATACCTACCCCTCTGAAAAATATGAGTTCGACAGTTGGGATGATGACATTCCAAATAGATGGAAAATCATAATCCATTCCATGGTTGCAAAATGTTCCAAACCGCCGACCAGTTATATAGTCATTAACCACTATTAAACCACTCTTAAACCACTCTTAAACCACCATTATCAGTAGATGATCATCTTCCACAAGCTGCAAGCTGGTCATGTCCAGGACAAACACCCCGAAAAATTCACCAAAGTGTGGACCCAAACGAAAAAAAAACAACTGCTTGGGTTCACCACAATCATTTTAGTAGAATATGGCATACATATAATTATATATATGTGTGTGTATTTTATAGTACGAATATGTATTATATACGTACAACTATGTTATAGTAAAACATGTGTTTTCCCTACGTTCTCCTACCAAATGCGCACTCGGCGTGAACGCAATCATGGCTCATCTTGGATTCTCAAGGCAACTCCTCATGAAATACTAGTTGATAGCTTTCTCTACAGTCTTACAGTATGGATTCGCTCATCATTCCCAATAACAAGGTAGTATAACTCCTTATATCATAGCCAATCAAAGGGGCTAATGTGGTAAACTTCATGCCAAAAACCATCCTCAATAAAGGTGTTGAAATTGGCTATACCGTCTATTACTGGGATGACTTGTAATAGCCCCAGTCATGGTTTGTGTGATGGTTTCTGGCATTGCGTTTGCCGCATTTATGTTCCTTCATTTCCTTACAAGGTTCCAAATGGGACCAAATATGTGATTTCATCCCCCACTAAACCATGGATTTCTTAGGTGTGTGTATTTTTAGAGGAAATTTAGAAGATACTCGAGATGTATATACATATATATATATATATTATATATAATCTATAATATACTCTTAGAACGTCATGTGCTAGTAGTTGCTGGTATATGTTCATTCCACATTGACAAAGTCATCATTGACCCATTCATTAAATGCATCATTCAGCAATTAACCATCAGATTCAACAGTATTAACCACTATTATTCACAATATAACGACCGTTATATATCCTCCGGTAAACTGCTACATAGCTATTGAACATGCCATTTATATATAGTTGATTTACCTGTTTTGCAGATGCTGATGTTCCATCGTTTTTTTGTTAACCAGAGGGTAAGTCCGATCATTCCTGGCAATAAATTGCTATAAATGGTAAACTCCTATCATTCACCACTATGTGCCCACCATCAACCACTATCAACCATTATATCAACCATCATCATGATTAATGTCATGGCCATTGTATATAACATGATGGTTAATAGCATATTATGTCATGAGGGTATCAACCATTATCAACCATTATATTGCCATTGTTATAAACATCATCATATCAACCATATTGGGCTATATAACCACCATATAACCACTGTATAACCACTGTATAACCACTGTATAACCACTGTATAACCACTATATAATCACTATGAACCACTATATAACCACTATTAACATCTATATAACCACTATATAACCACTATGAACCACTATTAACCCTTATATAAACCACTATTAACCCTTATATAACTTATATAACCCATCCTTCCTGGCATCTCCCGTAGCTCTTCCGCGCCACCGAGCTGTAGGTCACCACCGAGGGCGCCAGGTGGGAGCAGCGCAGCTGCCGCGTCAGCTCCAAGGCGTCCCGCCAGCGCAGGCCGCGGCCGCAGCTCACCATGGCCGCGTTGAAGGCGATGACGTCCTGGGCACCGGTGCCTTTTGGATGGGAAACCATGGGGAAACCATGGGGAAACCATGGGGAAACCATGGGGAAACCATGGGGAAACCATGGGGAAACCCATGATACCCATGGATTTCCTCAAAAAGATTGGGTAAATTTGGGTAAACAACCTGATTCTTGTAGATGTTTGTTGGATTATGGATGGGAGAGTAAGGTTAAAACCATGTTAAAACCACGTGATTTGATATTTGGGCTCGGAAATTTGTGCTGTAGATGTGGTGAAATAGAATGAAATCATAATAGGAAACATGTGGGAGTCACACCAAAAATATGAGATAATTCGGGATGTCGAGCCAAGAAATGTCGTATCAGCAATCCCAGGCAACTGAAAATCTCAAACTACATGGAGGTAAAAAAAGAGGAATTCAAATTGACAAAAAAAATGGGGATTTTCCATTGCCATGTTTGATTACCAAAGGGATCCAAAGGGATCCATTGCGTTGCTTTGCTTTGTCTTGCTTGGGGACTGCTTGGAACAAATTCGAGCTCTGGAACACATTCGAGCTCTGAAACATGACAAACCTCCAAAGCGTTCTACCCGCAATTGGCTCTGGAGGATCATCTTCCTAATGGAGAAAACATGAGGAAACGCTATGAATTTCAGGTGGCCACAAACCAAGTGAAAAGCTCTTCTTGGGTTCCATGTTAGTTTTCATGGGCGTAGGTCCAAGGAGAGCGTCAGGTGTCACGCCGTGTTGAGCTGCCATGGAATTCAACAAGTACATGCATGCCTCCCAGCGGGAAGATTTCTCACACGCGCTGATGATGGCACCCAGAAATTCCTGCGATCAGACACATCGGCTCCAAACCTTTGGGAACCCAACAGCTTCATCCACACTATCCAAATCTTTGAGTGATAACTACCATCGCGATGAAAATTTATCGCTTTTAGGGTTTACCCAGCACCTCTACCTCCTCTACTCTTTATATAAATATCGCCAGTTTGTGTTACTTCATCCACCATTTACTATCGCTTACTATGGATGTGATGCGGCTGAAATTTTCCGTCATATCCATCGATTTCCAGTCGTTTACAATTGGCCCAGAAAGAGTTGATCACCGTGATCCGCAACTGGCTTTAGCTATCAACTATCACATATAACAGATCATATGAGTGGCGGACAGAATTACTTAGTCGCAAAGGACATGGCCAATGTGGGTGGCCCGAAGGTTTACACTTCCATGCTACGAGTATGTCTAAAAATGCTCTATCGGTAAGTGGTTGGTCCCGTATCGCTTGTGAAGGTGTTCACACGAAATTGAACATCCCAAGTCCACTCCCTACTACTCTTACCTCCCGCTACTTTTTGTCGGTTACTCATATCACTTATAATACTTCCGACATCTTCCCACCCAAGAACTTTGAAAAAAAAACCTACCCTCTGGTTATGTCAAAATAGCTATTGAAAATGGCCATAGAAATAGTGAGTTTTCCCACTAAAAATTGTGATTTTCCATAGTTTTTTGTATGTTTACCAGAGGGTACCCCCAAGCCACACCAAGCCCCCCGGAGCCTGGTTGGGGTCTCTGCAGCTGCCGATCAGTTGCAGTGCCTCCTGCCACCTGCGGGCTGTTTCCAAGGTGCTGGCGACTGCGCCGTAGTGGTGCACCGAAACGCGGACACCTCCAGGGGCTATATAGCCATGGTTTCAAGGGAACATGAGCATACATTGAGCCACAGAAAGACACTAAAAATCAGGACATGGGCATATTCCATGTCTTGTTGTGTTTGGTAATTCTAAGGTAATTATAGTCGGTATAGTCGGTATAGTGATAAGTTATAAGATGTCATAGGTCAAGTTTGATGTCTTGTCTGGCCGAGAGACCCAGCGAAGTTGCCTCCAGCTGCGCCAACAGCTGCAACGCAACAGTCCAGGCGGTGCCGCGGCGACAGCTGTTGATGAGGCTGGTGCAGAAAACTCCATCCACCTTCGGATTTTAAGCTCAACAGTTCAACAAAATGTGGGTTTGAATCAAAAATTGTGAATGACGGATGGCTAAAGAACCAATGGATTGCTTTTGTTGAGATGTGTTCCATCCAATTTTTTGGGACTCCTGGCTGCCAGCAGATGAGGAGCCATAGCCGATGTATGTGGTTTACCGTACCATTAATAATTACTAAGCTACATAAACAAAAAAAAGTCGATGGTAGCTATGAGGCTTTATAGATCTTTATAGAATATAGATAGGTTATGGATCTTTATGGATCTTTATGGATAGATAAGGCTTTTTCTTGGTACCCCACAAAGCGGGTGCCATGAAATCATAGGGATTCAGCCGGCAGATTGGCGGTTCTTGAGGAATGACCTCAAGAGATATATGAGGGGTTCATGTACCCCAATTGATCCCAATTGGCCATTGAATAATTTGGGAAATGATGAGGATAAACTGGGTTGGCAATTTTGGAGGAAACCGAAAGGCTATTGTTTGGGTCCGTCTCAAAACGGGCTCCCACGTTATTTCTACGACTGATTGGAAAAACTGACAACGAACTATGGGATGGAATGCGATACCACAATATGTTGAGACAAACCGAGATGTGCGCAAACAGGGAAGAAATATCATCTTCAAACAGGTGACTTTAGAATACTTTAGATGGGAGACTGTAGCTTCTACCTCTCAGAAACTCAACCCGGTTCCTTTAAACTCCCCCGTTCTCATGCTGTTCCCATGGGTTTTCCCGCCTGCACCAAGTCGTCCTGGAGGTGTTGCAGTAAAGCCAGGCTCAAGTCCCATCGCTTGGCTTTGCCCATGGATTGCAGGGCGCGCGTGTGCTCGACCAAGTCCTGAAACGCTTCGCGCTGATGGGTTCAGCGAACCCAAAAAAGCATGGGATGCGGAGCATGGGAAACAACAAGAACAAAATGTAGACGAGCCACCAGACACGGCATGGGAATGCGCAGCAAACCCATTGGAAAGAGACCGAACTTAGAGATGGGTTTGGTTTTCGGCTTCCAGACTCTAGTAAGACAAAATAGCAAAGGGGCAGGGGAATCCACATTCGCAGATCACATTCCTTTTAAAAAAATGGTGGTGCACAGTGCCAGGTTCGATTACTGTAATACGTCGATGTCCTATGAATCTTGACCGAAGCCACCGCAGAAGATGATGATTTTTTACATGTGTTTACATGTTTTTACTATTTACCATCTGGTTATTTAACATAGCCACGGAAAGATCCACCATTTTTAAAAACGCTAAACCATCTATTTCGATTAGGGCCATCATTTTCCATGGCGAACTGTTAGTCATAACCAGAGGGTATATCCCATTAATATCCCATTGAATCACTATAAAATCCCATTAATTGGCCATTAAATCCCATTTATATCCCATTTATAGATGACAGCCATGCCATGCCATGATGGATCTCCTTCCCATGGCTGAGCGCATCCAACGATCGCTGCCACGCTGCGACCCGCAGGCTCCGAAGGTGGCCGTGGAGGCGGCCGCGTAGGCGGCCGCGTAGCGCCATGAGTCAAGAGAGTCTGCGGATGAATCTGGGGATGGGCCAACTAACGGGACCTGGAAAATTGAACTTTATGCATCTTAAAATTCAATGTATATGATTGTACATGTACATGAATATGAATATTGTATACATCAGATCATATCGCGTCATATTCGTGTTATACATACGCATATGTATGTATACATATATATATGTATGTGTATATATATATATAGAGAGAGAGAGAGTTAGGTAGGGCATGTTATATGAATCTATGTCTGCTCTATGTTGTAATATATATAATATATAATATAATTCTATCTATCTATCTATCTATCTATCTATTTATCTATCTATCTATCTATCTATCTATCTATCTATCTATGAATCTATCTATCTATCTATCTATCTATCTATGAATCTATCTTATGTATGTCTGTGTGTGCAATATCTTGGGGCTTGGGGCTTCAAATGGGATTCATGTTGGGCCCAGCTGCATGGCGCTTGCAGCACCTCACTGGTGGCCAAGGCATGCCCCTCTCTCTCCATCGCCAGTATATCTATAAATGACGATATTATTCTATATAGTTTTCTATATATATATGTATGCACATATATAATTATATATATAGAGAGAGAGATACGCGTAATACATATATATATATATATACACACATATGTGTGTGTGTGACATGTGTGTCTGCGCACGATATTATACGTACGTATAAGTATGCATTAAACTGATGTCGGACATCGGAAACGCCTCATCCCTGGCCACCGGGCACCTTGTCTCCAACACGCTGCCAGCCCGTTCCCCGTGGCTTTCTTGCCAACCTCTGCCTATGGTCTCAATGGATGCCCTCAACTGGCTCTTTTAATGGGAACCAGAATAACTAACCATGGGATTTTGGGGTGCCATTTTTTTCAGAACCCATGTAACTATCACAGGATATCACAGGGATATCATGATGATATGATTGGATTCTTGATGGAGCGGGAAAATTGACAGCTGGATCGATCGGATTCCATCACATGGTGCTGGGTAGTCACTGAACTGCTGGTCCCTTTCAAAAAATGCTCGGGATGGCTCCCCCCTCCGGGGAATGCTGATTTTCCATAGCAAACTGTTGATGTTCATTTTTTGCATAATCCCAGTACTCTAAATTTATGCGCAAAACCCCCCAGCTCGCCCACATCACTTTTCACAGGATATTGAAAGGCGTGTTGCTGCAAACTTTATATTCAAGGGAATCCTCAACATCTTTCAACAGAGTTTCTAGGGAATCATGAAATCCCCACCCCCGTTAAACTTTATTCAAGGGAATCTTCAGCATGTTTCAACAAAGTTTCTAGGTAATTTAAGATAGCGGAGAAAAAATAGCCCGTTTGCAGTTGATTTACCCAGCGAAATGGTGATTTTCCATGGCTATGTTAGTTTGTCAGAGGGCAAATGGGATTCCAGTAGCCCCCGCGTCAACTTCACCTCAAATATCCTTGGCGCCTCATGGGTTTTTCTACCTCCTCCTGGTACACATAGTCGTCCCGGGGAAGCTCCTGACGCTGGCATGTTATCCTTTATGGATATCAATGCGTATCCATGGGCGAGATGTATAATATATATATATATATTATATCTAATTATATAATTAATGAACATGTATGAACATGTATGTGTGTATACGTAGTTCTGTGGACGCATTAAGAGGATTCATCTTCCTTTATTGATGGTTGAGAATGATCGCATCAACAAAGCGCACACATGCTTGCAAAGTCCTGGGAAATGCTTGCGGGCTAAAATTTCAGACTTTGGGGGGAAAGTCTCCTTTCAAAGCCCGAGGGCAAAAAAAATACACCTCGGAGCGATCTGGCTCAAAGTTTGTTGCTAAAGATGTTCAAGACCATGTGTACGAAACAACTCGGGCAATAAGACATCCACTATTCGGGCGGAGTTTCCCAAATTGCAGCTTTGGCGGAGTTTCTTGAACAAAATGGGCGTGAATTTCGAACACCTCACTGGATTGGTTTAAGGGAAAATCTACAGGAAACCATGGTTTTTACCATCAAATATAGGGCTTTCCTGTAAACTTTCCCATAATCCAATTCTATGAACACCATGTTCAAACCGGTTTCCGGTGAGTTTCTGGAGATCAGGCGAGTTTCCGGCGAGATTCGGGCAGAACACAAGCCGGCCTGGGTTCAGGATTGAAATTTCAGACTTTGGATTTTCAGGAAATATTGTGCGGTATATATATATACATATTTTTTAATTATTCATACAGATATATATGTAACTTTATATATAAAGTTATACATATATATGTATATAATTATCTCTATATACAATTATCTATATATACATAGTTATCTCTCTATCTATATTGTTCATTTATATGTATATATATATGTCACTTTGCTCCTGAGGCTGCCAAGTGGTAAACAGCAGTTCCACCGACCTGGCTCTGCTTGGACCGACATGGCTTTCTGCTGGGGATATCACGGGGGCTTAACCAACAACATTAGGGCTGTAAGAATGGGGTAATAATGGGGATATCATGGCATATGGTAATGGTATATGGGTATATAATATGATATAATGGGTATATGATATGATATCGGCAATGGTTTGATTTGATGGAAAATCCGTGAAAATCCGCACACAACACCATAGTAATTAAAACCATTTGTTCACCCCTCATGCAGGAGTTTCCTGCATTTTTTTCCGAGTCTGGATTGGTGTTGATCCAATCATCCCCAACAGTATTCTCAGTTCATTACCAAGGGGATTGCAAAAAATTGAATGTTTGAAACCCAAAAACCTGCAAATTGTGGACTCTCAGGATGAATGCCAGTTTTGGAAAGTCATCCTTTTCGACAAACAACTCACCACTTTTTGCACAGTTTGCATTGCAATGAAATCAGTGAAAATAAAATTGACACTAAAATTAATGTTTTTTCTTTTGGCTAATGGCTAATTACTATTATGTCATGTCACAAAATTGAAACCCCTCAAGTTCCCAAGTCCCCCGATCTGATGGTGCATTTGAGTAACAGTCCCAGGCTGGGGAACCCCCAGGTTTTGTCAAAACAGAATTTCCAACGTGCATGTCAACATAGTTCCTAACATAAGTTCCAATAAGTCAAAACTTGACACAACAGAAGTCTGAAATAAGACACACCCATCTACGATGGAAATTCCACCTGCTGTACCTTCACTACATGGATGATTCTCCATCCCCATAGCCTCAAAAACTGGGTCATTCCAAGCAGTCCCTCAACTCGGCCTCTTCTGCGCGGCCTCCAATTTCATGTCCTAAAAAGCACGGCTTTGCGAAAAATGTGGAGTAAAGCACGGGGAAAAATGACACCCCCAACTTTTCATAGGGAAAAACCTTGGTTTCATTCCCAAATGATCCGCTTCCAGGTCACAGGATCAAGAAAGGGTAGTGGAGGCAGGTGTTGCAGAGGGATTTGTTTGTTTCATTTACAGCGCGTTTCAATAGTGTTAATTGATGCGCATCTGAATATAACTATATATATATATATGTATAGGTAGAACTGTATTAAATTATAGAAATATAGCTATACATATATATATTGATATATAGATAAATATATATATATGTATGTGTGTTGTATATACATTCTATATGTATATATATATATATGTATAATTAATATATGATAATTAGAGTACTGTACTATTTTTGTATGTATATTCAATGGCCGCTCCCAGGCCAGCCGGTCCCAGGTCGGCCTTCGGCGCGTCACGACAAGCGCTCCGCAAATCCAAACCATCCTGGTGCGGCGCACCAGGGGCACCAGTGGCGAATTGACAAGGGTGGTTCATCTTTTGAAAGATCCTGGCAATATATAAAAGCATAAACCTATATATACATATACATATAGATATCGTGTACATATATATATATATATTCATTCATTTATTTATTCATATACATATACCATGCATATATAATATCATATGGTGTGAATATATTTTTTGCACACACGCACACACACATATCGTGCATATACATACATACATACATACATACATACATACATACACACATACATACATACATACATACATTACATACATACATACATACATACATATAGACATATATTATATACATAATTGCGCACTAAATGTGTATATTATATATAATAACTACAGCAATACGATTAGCAACACTCTGGCCCTTGGTTTGGGAATCGTTTATTTTGGCAGCATTGACTGATTGAACCACTGCAAAGTCGATGCAGGAAGCTTCTCTTCAGCTGCCTGTTTCACCAGATCCTGAAGAGAAACCAAGACTTCGATATGAAGGGTTACTGACAAGTGGGGAACTTCCAGAGTACTACCCAATGGCTGAAATCAGAGTGTTTACAGCCAGTGAGCCAGTCACTGCGGCTACCGTTTGCAACCACAGTGGCTAACCCGGCAACTCATTCCAAAGAGGATAATATACCGCAAGATCCTAACATTGAATCCTGCAAACAGCCATTTCCAAGAGAATAATCTTCCGAGACCATATTTTAGTGGTTTCCATGATGTCATTTTCCAGGGATTTGCAGGTGTGTGACAATGTTTTATCTCTTTGTGTCCCTATGCAACATAACCTTCTTCTGCGTATTAACAACCAGCAAATGAACATAGATACGCTAAGAAGAAGAGCAAATGATAGCAAATGAACATAGCGTTTCCCGTGTCTATGTTGGTCTACCGGGGCGCCAACTACCAACAATGGATTTGTCTGAAAATGGTTAGTATACAGTTTATGGCCATGTTAATAAGGAAAATGATCGATCAACCACAATAATTTTCCACAATAACGTGTTGTTGGTTACAGGAAGGCCCCTCAGTTATAAGTTGGTTCATAGCCCCACTTATCCACTTCATTATGATCGAAGGAAGTTTAGAAGTCAAACTTCCGACAATATGGACAGATGAAAAGCAGAGTAGGGCAGAGGCAGAGAGAAGAGAAAGATTAGAAGAGAGAAGAGTAGAAGAGAAAGAGTCAG
>Ga0126342_10003386_pt1 | contig 26296 bp, 31 predicted proteins | sample Cyp1metagenome_FD_92528 | JGI IMG/M metagenome (GOLD analysis project Ga0126342, IMG submission 92528) | Coral microbial communities from Lord Howe Island, Old Settlement Bay, Australia - Cyphastrea 1 metagenome | ecosystem: Host-associated > Invertebrates > Cnidaria > Coral ...
ATATGATATGATATGATATGATATGATATGATATGATATGATATGTGTGTATATAAGATGATAAACCCTTTGACGCACTATTGACTTAGCCTTTTTGACTGATTGTAGACCTTGCTGAGTGTTCATCCCACAAAAATGGTCCCATGGGTATTGATCACCATATCTACAGCAATTAATGTTTCATGAATCACATCCCCATTTATTGCTGGTTGATGGTTTCAACCCCTCTGAAAATTAGTCACTTGGGATCAGTATTCCCAATAATATATGGAAAAATAAAAAATGTTCCAAACCACCAACCAGATACAATATCATACAATCATAAATTGTCCATTTACATCAATTTACTGTACCACATTTGGTCAACAATGGTGGATAGATCATGATAGTTCCTCATTTCTCCCAGTTCCCCAATCTACCCGAATACCTCATCTACCAACATATCAAACTTGGCAGCCTGGAAAAGTACAGCGAAGACTGGGATAGTCATTGGAGTTACAGCATCTACGCAACAAACAAGGTGAGGCCCCTCCAGGTATGTTTGTAAGTTTATAAACCAGGCCTGGAATTGTTTTGGGAATTACTTCTTTCTGTTCTGGGATTTTTGTTTGGATTTCCTGTCCTGTCTGTTTCCCTTGCTATTTGCAGCATTTTTGGAGCTGGAAGCTGCCATTTCAATGGCATTTTGCAACATTGTGGAGTTCGATCCTCTCATGTTCCTTGGTATTTGCACCATTTTGGTGCTCGAACTGTTCATGTCGCATGGTATTTCGCAACTACGAGTAGGATTCATTTAGGGCTTAGGGTTGGCTTAGGGTTTGCTTCGATCCCCGCTATGAACCATCACAGGGCTTGAATGAAGCGGCGGTTTTTTCGTGGTGGCTTTTCTCCAACGCCACGAGCCGTTCAAGGTTCAAAGCGATCAGCTGCACCCGAACTCATGGCGGGTGTGGTGGCGGTACCTGGCAAATGGTCACCCACCCTTTTTGATAGAGATTTCAAGCAAAGATGGAGATGTCAACCAACAATTCAGTGGTGATTTCAACTGAAAAATCAACTATTTAAACCAACAACCATTGGTGATTTCCTCAACCAAGGGAGAACCAGTTCGCAATTTTCAGTGCCGATCTTCGAAGAGAAAAATCTGGGCGCACACTTCTCCCGGTCGCAGCCTCGGTTTGGCTTCGCGGTTTTTGCGCGATGTAAAAAGAGGATCCACCTTCTGAAAGATGGAAGTGTTATATCAATGGGAATTTCAGGATCCTAAAATGGAGGTACTGTACCATATAAGGCCATATTTTGGGGGAATATTCCCTTACATAGGCCTGAAAAATAGGCCTTATATATGGTATGTACCTCCAATTTAGGTTCCTGGAATGGCCATTGATTATATGACATTGCAAAAAACTACCACAAGTTACTGCTGTTTTTAACTACCACATTGCAGTTACATATATATATAGATGTAACTACCACAAGTTACTGGGTTGAGTTACTGGGTTGAAAAAACTACTGGGTATGAATGTTGAGTTACAAATAACTATGACATTGCAAATAACTACCACCACTGTTGAGATACACATACACAAGTTACTGGCTTGAAAAACTATGATATGGGAGAATTGAATATATTGAATGAATAATACTGGAATTTAACGATATACATAGTTACCTTCCTGTATTCAAATATGGCTCGCTGGGATGTTTTTTCTGACCTCTGGGTGTTTTTTTGCTGAAAAAAAACATCGGCCTGAATGGGGAAGACGAGTTACCTTCGAGAAGCCTCTCTGGAAATAGCAGTGTGTCAAAACCTTGTACCCCTTCTGTTCACATCAAAATAGCTGGGAAATGGATGTGAATAACCCCCTAAAAATGGTATTAGGTATTGATCCATACCCAAATAGCACTGGTGATTGGCTTTCTACGGCTACGGGGGCTGATACCACCTGGCTTCTCAGAACCATAGGGATATTACTGGGATAGCACCGATCAGAACTGACCAAAAATACTTGGGGATGGCATGGGGGGTATGACTATTAGTGGCTAAATTATATACAACATGCCATATATAATAATATTGTAGACTATCAATGTTGTATATCAATATTGGTTTAATTTTGAATACTATATAATATTATATAATATTCCAATGTCAGGATTCAGGATGTCTAAAATCGCTGCACCCTCAAAGCCTATGCGAACAGGAGACGTCGCGAACACAGCCCACTTTGCTGGGGTCCTAAAAGGTAAACCAGAGTTTCACAGGAGCTGGTAAAAAAGAAACTTGTTTGCTAAGCAAGATACCCTCTGGTAAACTAACATAACTATGGAAAATCACCATGTTTAATGGGAAAATCCACTAGTTCTATGGCAATTTTCAATAGCTATGTAACAAATTACCAGAGGATAGCATCGATTCGCTACGGTTCCATGGTGAAGAAAACCATCAACTTCTCCGGCCGCATTTCTAGCTGCCCAGCCACACTACTGGACTGAAATGCGACCAGTTTGCTGCCTGACATCGGGCCCATCCAGGATGGAACGTCAGATATCTGAACCCAGCTTCGGACTGAATGGGAAAACCCATATATGTTTCATGTATTCAGATGATATTCCCCTTTGAAAATGGAAGGGCCCGTCCCCCACTCTCATGATTGCTGATCAAATCCGGTCATCTCCTATCAGAAACTGAAAGGCCAATAATATCAGCTGCGAAACACAGAAAATGTTTTAAAGTTGGACCAAGCAGCTGGGAAGGAACAAGTGAATGCAACTGGCAACCAGCCATAGTGATCATAGTTTCATGCAAAATCGTGAAGTACTACGTCAGAACTGGGCAAAAAAAATCAGTTTCGTTGACCCCTCGCCTGAACCCAGTCAGGATCATAGTTTAAGGCAGGATTCCGACATATTATCTGTAGAAATTAGCAACTCATTCATTTAGAAACTGGGAAAAAACAAACTCCGGCGAAGCAAAATCTGAGCCCCAGAGAGCACAAATGAGATCCCATCTGGTTGGTGGTGGTGCAATAACCATCTTGAAAAATATGAAAGTCGTTCGTCAATGGGAAGGATGACATCCCATCCCAGATATGGAAAATAATCCAGTCAGTATATTAACCAGTAATAACTATTATAATCTATTATATAAACATTAATCCCAGCTCTGAAACCACCAAGCAGTTCTTATAAATGGGTTATAATCCCATTAAGTCATGAGATTTTCCCGTCTCCCGGATCTCCATGTTTTGAGTTCCCAGATCCCAGATCTTCTTCCGAGTGACATCTGGAAAACGCTGAGTTTCGAGACAAAAGCCGTGGTGCTTCTCGTAGCCCTGCCCCGTTCGACCTGGATCACCATCGATTGGGGCACCTTTTCGACACCGTTGCAGATCCTGGTTGGTGGTTTTTCGCCTGAAAACGGTGGATGGAAGAAATCCTGCACCAGTTGATACATGGTTTATCCCATTATTTATAGGGTTTCAAACCATCCAAGGTGGTGCAGGATTTCTTCCATCCACAGTATGGAATCATATATGGATCTGTCTGAACTATAGTGGTAAGACTATGGTTACAACCATCAAATCATAATTCATATCTGGTTGGTGGTTGAGCTACCCCTCTGAAAAATATGAGTTCGTCAGTTGGGATGATGACATTCCCAATATATGGAAAGTCATAAAAGCAGTATAAAAGCCATGTTCCAGTCAGCACCAACCAGCATCCCTTGAATATCCAGGGATTGCGATTCTGGAAAATGGTCAACTTAGGTTTGCTGATGGCCTAAAAGAAGAACTTATTACTGATAGGATTTTTGGAACCTCCAAAAAACCCACCTTGCGATGTTCACAGATTCTGAAACAAGTGGATTTCCGCGGAAATAACAACTCATCGCAGTGGGTACAGCCGTGCACGGCGCGGCGAGCCGTGATTCCGAGAGCCAGTCGCAACTTGCGCTGTAATATATGGCTGTGTCTGAAAATGGGTAGTAGAAAAAACCCCATTTTCACCCCCCCCAAATGGATGTTTAAGAGGGAAAATGATGATAATATGATGATATATCATGTGTTCTTGCGGCAAGCACATGCTATGTCTCAAGACCCTACCCCAGTTTTCACTGCACAAGAGTTGTGGATGTTGTGGACGTTCATCTGCCCATGGATTTTGCAAAAAGCGATCCACGGCAGGAAAGAAACTGACAACAGCAGATTCCGACAACAAACAGAAACACCTCAAGAAAACGCAACCAAACCAAGTTCACACGGCAATGGGTCAACACATGTCAAAACCCTGGCACCCAGTTTCGGTACCCGTTTGGTCATAGCTGGTGCTGGATGGTTCCCCCAGTCATCTCCCAGGTAGCACCGCCTGGAAAGCCGTCCAAGTAGTTTCCGGTGTAGAATTGAACCTTGGAAAGCCGACTCAGCCGCTGCATCGAGACAGGGAGGCGCAAAAAAAACCCTACGTATTCTTGGGTGCCAGAAGCGGGTCCTCATAAATAATGTGGTTTACCCTCTGGTAAACTAACATAGCTATGGAAAATGGCCCATAGAAATAGATGGTTTACCTATTAAAAATTGTGATTTTCTATAGCTATGTTAAATGACCAGAGGGTACTATATATTACCCATGTCTGGGCAAAGCCAAACATCATACGATTGGTTATCATCTCCCATCACATTCCCATAAAAATATCCCAAATCGTAGACCCATTTCTAGACATAATTGCCCTGGTGTATCATTATACATTGATTTTTTGGGTGTCCAATAGATTCCCCCGTCATCATTAGCTATCATTTACCCTCTGGTAAACTAACATAGCTATGGAAAATCACCATTTTTGATGGGTAAATCCACTATAAATGGGCCATTTTTAATAGCTATGTTAGTTTACCAGAGGGTAACAGAATTCAACAGTGGTTTCTCAGGTTTATCACCCTCACTTTTTTTCCGTCAAACTCGACGTCGAATAAAACAACTTAAGGATCAATTGCCCGGTCCTTGGAGCCTTGGGGGATGGAAAAATCAACCGATTTTAATGATAGGGATACATATACAATGTGGTGCCCCCAAGATAGCTAAGTTGGTTCATAACTCTAATAACTAGGATTTATGGTAGATATATCTATAGTTAATGGGACTATAAACCAACTAACATCACTGGGGGGGCACCACCTTGTAGCATCATACAGCCACAGTATATAAGGATTCCGATTGTGGGATGACATTTTTTCAAGACATACCAGTTCACATATTGTTGGGTTATAAATTTTATAAATCCCATTGTGATGATTATATATATATATCCTTATGATATCCCTATAGAATATCCTATTAATATCTGGCTGTAGTAATTCACTAGCCTGAAAATCGTTGAACCTTGCGGCCATTCCAACTATTCGTCCAGTGACGCCACGATCTGAGGTCATGATCAAATTCATCCAACAGTCTGACAAAAAAAGTATCTTCCCTTACTCTAAACTTTCACATCCCCATAGAATCTCCCACTCAAAAAGCTCTGGTTGGTGGTTTTAACATGTTTTAACCATCTTGAAAAATATGAAAGTCGTTCGTCAATGGGAAGGATGACATTCCATCCCAGATATGGAAAATAATCCAAGTCATGTTTGAAACCACCAACCAGAGCTGGTTGGTGGTTCCCCCGTCCCACAGCTTTTCGGTTTCACGGCACTCCAGGTTGATCTGTGAAGACTGCCATCCAGCGTCCCGAAGTGCTCTCGTACACCTTTTTGGTGCGTGCTAAACATAGGGTTGCTGGATGGGTTGCTGGGGGTTGCTGGGATGATGACATTATGAATGTGATGACTGGGATCATTCCCGAAAATTCCCTGCGTAAAACACACTAAGCACCAGTAAGACTAGTCCATCCTAGTCATTCGCTTTGTTGTTAGCGTATCCAGTATCCGTATCAAACAACCAATACCAGGGCCTTGTCTTGTTAGTTTGCGCATCTTGAGACTTCATCCTCAGCGATGATATGAACCCAGAAGCATTGGCTTTGTCTGAAAGGATTTGCCCTGCAGCCACGGCCATTTTCAGAGGGAAAATGATGATCAGCATTGATCAACTATGGGATCCCTGAAAATTGTCAGGTACTAAAGTTTACTAAAGCCAAGCCATTTATGCAGATCAAAGTATGGATAGAAATGCCATCAGCAGGTTCCTTCAGCGTCCGCCTTGGCGACAGGCTGAAGCCCTGAAGGGTCATAGACCATGGAGCCCCGCAGGACGTAGTTGTGATCGTAGCCCAGACCTCGAAGCTGGAGATGTGAAATGAACGTGTTTTTACGTTGTTTTTTAGTGAGCCTTAAGTCAGGAAAAAAAAAGGATTCTTAAGCCAGAAAAAGGATGGATTTGGGCATATTCACATGGATTTTTTGGAGTGTCTCACCAACAATCTTAGAATAAGAATGGGGGTTGAACTGATTTAAGATAATCTAGGCGACAGAAATGAACTGGACAGGGCTAGGATGGAAAAATGGTGGTTGACTTCTGACTTCATCAACAAAAAACTGGAAGTCAAGCGAAGCCTCGATTCTAGAATACTTATGTGTTTGCACTCTATCTATTTTGGTCCACATCGACTAGTCGACATGTATAAAATCGCCACATGGCTACATCGATCCTCGATCCTCCTGAAAGCCTATCCGCTAGAAAGTCTCAAACGGAGCCTTGGCTGGACAAAAGAAACATCTTCTCAAAGCATGTGACATGTTTAGACACCTCATAAAGGTCCTCCACCAAACATCGGGACCCACAAATGGAGGTTTCCTTTACAAAAAATGGGGGCAACCCCGAACTTCATCACCATCCACGCCAACTGCCAGGGAACCGTTGTCGGCGTCCTTAATACCTCTCCCTTGGGCGGAAAATGATCCCGGTTCCAAGGGAAAAAAAACATAGGGGTCGAATGTCATTACAGAACTATGTCATTGTAGTTCTAAAGTTCTAACTATACCATGATTTTAGGTTCACCTCAAATCCACTATGCCACGCCCTTTCCATGTTTACTCATGTCGTCTCTGCCAGATCACCAAATTCCCAATACAAAAAGTAACCATCAAGGCTCCATCATGGTCAAACTGGGTCTATACATCCCTATTACCTTCCGGTGATCAAACATTGCAATGGAATATCAAATATCTGTTTATATTAAATAATGTTCCCATTAAAACCTCCATGTTTGGGGGATTTCCTATTTGCTATGTTTGATTGCCGGATTCGGTATATTCCAAGTATCTTCCCTTTTTTTTATCCCCATAAATCCGTTTAGATCCCCCACTCCCTAGAAAATCCTATAATCTCCCAACACAAATCCTTACAAACTCTATAATTCCCCTGTAAATCCACCAAAAATCCCAAAAATAATCCCACCTGTAAATCACCAATTAAGAATAAAAAACATCTATAAATCCTCTATCAATGGATTGGCTTAAGGGAAAATCGAAACCGGAAACCATAGGTATTTTCCCATGAAATATGTGGGTTTCCGGTTAAATTTTTCCCTTAAACCAATCCATTGACTCTAAGTCCCCCATAAATCCGGTATAAATTCCCCAAAAATTCTATAAATCCTCTATGAATCTTGAAAAATCACCCAAAAAAATCGTGACCCCCCGCGCTGCCGTTGCCATCGCCGCGCCGCCGATCTTCCCCCGCTGCCGTAGGTCCATGGCGCCACCGGCCACGGCCCGCAGCTCACCGCTGGGGATGGAGGTATCGTCTACGGGCCTCACATCCCCCGTTCAGACTACCCTCCAGTAAATTAACATAGACCCTGGTCGATAGGGGTTGGAAGATTGGTTTCCTCTAAATCATTGGTGATTTTCAAGTTCTTAGGGGATTTACCCTCTGCTAAACTAACATAGCTATTGAAAATCACCATTTATAGTGGGTTGTCCCATGAAAAATGGTGATTTTCCATAGCTATGTTAGTTTACCAGAGGGTAAACACCCCTGGGTGTTTAGGTCCCAATGAAATGTGGAAATTCCCGTAGACATTCCCATCCACCATGGTTTCGTTTGATGGTGTTTTTAAATGGGGAAGGGATTAGCCATAGTAGCCATAGTAACCACAGTTACCATAGTAACCATTGTTTTTTTTTTACTTCGATATATCCTGATATCATTACCATCAACCCAAACGAACGACTTACTTTCCTCGCCTTGCTGGAGGCTTTCCATTTTCCAGCGTGGCTACAGTAGCTGGAAAATCGAAACGAACTCGAGGTTCAGAGCTGGGAAAATCATGCATAAATGAGGGATTGTCAATTGCCGTGATTGATTACCGGAGGATAGTCATTTTACTGGTTTTTGGTAACACTCACACAGATAGAAAGGGACCAATTTAGCACTATTTCTTGCAATTTGTCTAATCTGATTGTATAATCCCATTCCCCCTAATATTACGCACGCGCCAGAAACCAAGGGTTTTAGGAGGGGATTTACACATATTTGCTTAGAAATAAGTCGCCAAATGGTGTATTCATATCATATGTCTATACACTCACAATATCGATTAAGAGCAGAATGAACTATTATGGATTATCATGAATTATCTAAACATGGATTATCATATTCATATTCATTGGATTATCATGGTTTATCTAAACATATCTATACATTTATCACACGAAGCGACACGAAAATCTTTGTGTGCTCGCAAGCGCCAAGGAACGTGTAGAAATCTGCAAAGAGCTCAATCCTCATCTGGCAGAAGATCATAAAGGCCACATGGTCCATCTCCGTGGGCTTTAAGAAAGTTCTGCTTGGGGATTTATACTGGATTTATGGGGGACTTATAGTCAATGGATTGGTTTAAGGGAAAATTTTAACTGGAAACCATGGTTTTTTACCATCAAATATAGGGGTTTCCTGTAAATTTTCCCATCATCCAGTTCTATGATATAGGGTATTTATAAGGATTCATAGGCTCTCCAATTTTTTGGGGCTTTCTTCAAAAAACATTCTCCCCAGGTCACCATAAACAGGCTTGGTGAGGTCGTTTTGGGGGCAGACCTGTTTCATACATCAGTCCGACAGGGACGACCTGAGTTGGTCGGTGATTTTTGGCACGGTTTCACCTTGGGTTAAGCATGTTGAACCCGTATGAAATGTTGATCATATAGTCAGTACCCTCTGGTAATTTAACAGTTTGCTATTGAAAATGACCATTTATAGTGGATTTTCCCATTGAAAATGGTGATTTTCCATAGTTATGTTAGTTTACCAGAGGGTATATGTCAATATATGCTGGTTGGTGGTTTTTCCCTACCCCTCTGAAAAATGATGGAGTTCGACAGTTGGGATGATGACATTCCCAATATACGGAAAGTCATAAAAGTCATGTTCCAAACCACCAACCAGTTCTTGTGTTGCAACTCAAACTATGGACTTTGATGCACAATGGTGTGGGCCACCCCATAATGAAACTACCATTTGTGGATGGTTTATACAAGCCATACAAATGGTGATTCTGGTGCAAATGGCAGCCAGTCTAAAAACCACAGTTCCTCCCCATTTCAGGACCCCAAGACCGCCATTTTTGGTTTTCAGAACAAGGCACTCGTGCTCCAATATGCTGGAAATGCCACCATCCGCCAGGTTCCAATAGTTCTCAGCTCAAGGTACCACGGTACCCAGAAAGAAAAACATCTCCGACATATCCCCCGTCATGACCCAAGAATCGGCGAAGATTTTTTGTATGTTCTCTTGGAAGAAAACACGGCTATGGTCTGGTTATGTGTTTATCATTGGGTTTACGAAAAATGCCGATATAGCTTTCGAATAGGTATCCTAACAGATTGATGTTGAATCCTGATATTTCCCGATAAAATTGCTACTTTATGGGTATACCCCATGTTCAAACGTTTCCAAACATCATGAGGTTGCTTATAAATATGCCAATCATTACCAGTCATATCCCAATGAGAACTCATAATGTATACCTATTTATAGACGATTATTCCATATGATTATGGTAATTAAATCTACGTCCATGATACCTATATTCCATACTACAGCAATAATTCCACTATATCGCCAAGGTAAACCCCTATTTAAGCATTCTTACTGTGGTTAAGTATCACACACTATATATAATACCCTCTGGTTATTTAACATAGCCAGGAAATTTGCCCATGAAAATAAATGACTATTAATAGCATGGTGATTTTCCAGTTCGCTAAATTGCCAAAGGGTAACCAACTAATGCATATTACATTGTGATGAGGTATTCAACCCTATGTTACCTATTACTATACACTATTTATCAATATAACAACCGTGGTTGTATGTCACATTGCCATGATGTAATATTTTATATGACAACTATTGACTATCTCCTGTGATATGTTCGTTCCCATTGAGCAACAACAAACGACCCGTTACCACGTCCCAATTTCGTCGTCGACGGCGGGGTATAATTTCTCAATCGTTCCATGCGGATGGATATATTGGGATATCATGTGATATGATAGGATAAAATACATATATACCCGTATACATATATATATATATATACGCGCAACGTCTGCCCAGGCGTTGCAGCGTTTTTTATGTCCCATTCACGAACAAATGATTATTGCAAATTACCGTAATTCCTATGGGAAAAATAACACAGGTACTAGAGACATACGTATACACCTGAGATAGACAGGTTTGTCCAAACGATTTGGATTTATCTCATGCAGATTTGAATCCGAAAACTATGTTTAAGCCCCCCTGATTTTGGAATCTTCCCCATGTTCAAACGACGCCATATGAATCGATCAATGACGAAACTGGCTGTAACCATTGTTCCAAAACCCCATAAGTTGGGATGTAACAGGATATAACCCCTATGACGGTTGTATATATCCACTTACAACTGGATCTACAGAACTGCATTTCCAAGTACTGTGAAAGGGAGAAGGGAGTTTGACACAATCATTAGACTGTGTAATTCAGTTCAATCACTGGTTGGAGTGGCACATTCTTCAACAAGCAACCCCGGGAACCCCCCAACTAGACAAAAAAAATCGACCGGGTTCTGAAGTTCTGCATCTAATGTTGTTTGACAGTTTGCTATTTATATAGATATATATATATATTATATCATATATATATATATCATATATATATATATATCATATATATATATTCAGGTTTGTCTGAAAATATGGTACTCAAAATTTTGATGATAAAATAAGGAGCCATCTAGAAACGCCATAACCCCCTATGAAAAAATCCCCGAGAATCAACGCCGACTCGTCACGCCGGGTTTACGGAGTTTTGCCCAGCAACATGATTGGTAAGGTTGATAATGGTAGGCCTCGGAGCCGGATCCACTGATCCACTGATCCACTGCTCTTCGTTGTTTCAGAAATAACTAAGGGCTGCCTGGTGGAACACCAATGGATGTAACCCCCAGAAAAGATGGAAAATTAAGATATATATATATATATATATACGCATATATATATATTATTAATATGAGTGTTATCTTTTTGGCTGTTATTGTAACTAGAAATATGGGATTGATGGCTAAAGAAATAGTAAAGATTTGATAGGTTGTGATGCATTTCACCAACCAAGGGGGGTCTTTAGGGATTTAATGACTACAACGTATTTAAAAAAAAAAAACATCAATTGGGATTTGTTTATCACTATCACTGCTGGCTCTTTAGACATAAACCCCAAAATGTCCCCGTGAGCCGTGCCCAAAACCCTCTCACATCTCTAAATCTAGTGTTTTTTCACGATCCTTTCTTGGTCATATCCCATGCAGATTAATATCACCAAGTATGGTGGTTCATCGAGAAGTCAACCCCGAAAAGATAGAAAAGGAACACCTTACCACTTTTTTAGTGGGATTCTACTGAAATGCATCTTATTGGGTGCTACATATTTCTCATGATCTCTTTACAGTCTCTTCTCCACCGGAGACGAAGTTCGGGGTTTCAACGCTAAGGGACTTGTTGGTGGTGGCTTCATAGTCCATGCACAGCGTGTCCGACTTTGGCAGGGAATACGTCACCCTGGTGTCCGGTGCGCAACGCAAAAGTGGGCTTTAGATGGGGGGAATCATGGCCTCCTAGGTACCTGGCGATTTCACTATCGAAGATCACCATGTGAAATAGACAATTCATAGCTGGTTGGCTGGTGGTTGACCAACCCGAAAAATGATGGAGTGAGTGAAAGTCAGTTGGGATGATTTTCCATTCCCAATATGATGGGAAAGTCCTACCCTCTGGTAATTTAACATAGCTATTGAAAATGGCGATTAATAGTGGATTTACCCATTAAAAATAGTGATTTTCCATAGTTATGTTAGTTTACCAGAGGGTAAAATTCCATGGTTTCAGTAACCACCAACCAGATAGTGAATCATCGAACGAAATGGGCGTCAAGAGGCAGTGCAAACTCTTCGATTTCCAGAGGGTGATAGGCCATGACAACCCAACCCATCTGGGTAAGTCTTATAGATTAGAATATTACAACAGTTCATCCACAATGTCTTTTCATATTAAAACATTTTAAAACGGCAATTTCTACGGAGGTATACCCCCATTTTCAGACAGTGCCTAGGCATTTTCATGCCCAAGTAATGGAGTACCTGAGATCACCTCTTTTGGGGCTTCAAGTAGAGCCAGCTGAAATCCTCGTCCGCCATCTTCATGGACTTTAAACTCATCAAATCATCACAGTGTCAACTAACTCCCATCGAAATCCATCATTTTAGCTAAATCCTGATGAAATTTTAACGTTTTAGCTAAATCCCCATTTTCAAATCCATCATTTTAGCTAAATCCCCAAACTCCATCATGTTCTGAAAACTAACTCTTCATTGAAATCCATCCATCATGATTTCTCAACACTTCTCCCCCTGAAAATCCGAAAAAAAAACACCATCCCCTCCGGGCTCATCCCAGCCCCGGTCCCCCCGGCGCGCTTCGCGGCGACTTGCCCCGGGTAGTGCTCATCGCCCTCCGGCGAGACCACGGACAGCACCAGCGAGCTCGGCGACGAGGACTGCGTGCGCCCGAAAGACGGGACGGGGGGATTGAACGCATCTGATAGGAATCTTAGAATAATATTATATATATATATATATTTCATGAACCATGGTTTCCAGAGACTGTTAGTCATAAACTTCGACTAGCAGCAGGAAGTCGGAGTTTTTCCACCGGCTTTTTGGGGATCTCCTGATTTGGTGATCATGTCGCCATGGAAACATCCAGAAGTCACAACCGAAAAATTGGATGGTTTGAACCTCTGAGAAAAATTGTGATTTCATGGGATTTTATAGTGATTTAATGGGATTTTATAGTGATTCAATGGGATTTTATAGTGATTTAATGGGATATTCATGGGATATACCCTCTGGTAATGACTAACAGTTTGCGAACTTGAACATGGCCATGTCGTTAGTTCGTTGATTTACCCAGCTATAAAATGGCTGGATTTTCCAGTTCGTTTTTTGTAAACGTTTACCAGAGGGTATGAAAAAATGATGGAAAAATGTGGGATGACCAGGTCCTTGTCGTTTCTTTGGAGAGATGCAAAAGTGGTTTGTTTTTTCTTAACAAAGTTTTCTGGGGGGTTTTATACCGATCATGATATGGGAGAATGGGGTGTCCAACTAAATCAATCCTTTGATCATCAGCAAAGTATGTTTTTTCTTACAAACCCTATGTATGTGTTACTTAAAATCAGTTAAATCCCAAGTTTTGCCGTTGAAATCCCATAGTTTCTTGAGTCAATCCCAACCAATGAGTCACATCCTGATTCTCCTCAGCGAAATCCATTTTTGGGGCGCGAAAAAAAACTCAGAAGTTCCATCCTTTGCTAATTTGAGCCAATCCCAAGAAATTTTAAGACTTGCTAGTTGTAACTCCCAATTTCCAATCACCACTTTGCCGTTTTTCCCAACACCGGATCCGGATCCGAAAGAACCGCCACCTCCACGGTCCAGATCAACTTATCGAAGCCCACGTTGCCGCCATGGAGGTGATTCGGGCCTCGAAACTGGGTCCGTTTTCGTTGGGTTTCGAGGTCGTCGTTTATGACTCGTTGCCCCAGTGGCTTATCAATGGCTATCATTTACCCTCTGATAAAGGTTTACAAAAAACGAGCTGGAAAATCCACCCATGTTGTAGCTGGGTAAATCAACTATTTCTCAACGAACTATTTCGACTGGGCCATGTTCAAGTTCGCAATCTGTTAGTCATTACCAGGCTGGGTACGACTGGAGCAATCCACGCCGCACCATGCCGTGGATTTAAGCCGCGAAACGATCGGTGGAGAAACCGGTGATTTGCTTAAACCATCCATTGGGGATATGAATGGACAAGCCAAGGAGGATGACAAACCAACAAAGTTATGGGGATGTAGTAATCGTAGTAAAATTCTATGGGGCTAAAATAGGAATTATGGTGTTTTATGGATCATAGAAATTACTGGGATAACAGGAATATATTGTCAACGATATGATGTTTGGGGCTGGAAAATGGAAAATGTATCCACAAGTGATCCTGTTACAACCACTGGACTGGTTTACTTGGTAAAATCATCAGAAACCATGTGACTTTTACCACGAGTTTCGACTTGGGCGTGCCAAGGCTCCCAGTTGAAAAAGATCTCACGGGTGGGTCCCACAAATGTGCTTGAAATTAAAAGGATAGAAATAAAATGTTGATGTCGATTCCAAAGATCTACAATACATGAATGATCAATGGATACTTCGCGTAATCTCCAGATGTTCCCAAATCTTGCGTCTAGCTTTGGGACTTTAGGGTGATATTTACAGCCTATAATGAGCCAATATATATGGCGCTTTTGAATATGGGAAAATGATGATTTTTACCATGCGGATTTTGAGGCCCAAGCCATTGTTGGTCTCCAGTTGGTATTCCACATCATCCAGCTTGAAGCGGCCTTCAACGGGGGACTCAACGGGACACCGTGGCAGGGCTGCAGGGTTGGTTAAACAACTGGGAGAGTGGACTTCCCGGAAGCAAAAACGATGAAAAAATCAAAAAACCGCCCTGTTTGTGAAAGTAGAAGTTCTAATTCGTCACCCATGTGTCAAGTAGATCTCTCTAGAAAACCTGTCTGGTTGGAAAACCCTGGAAAACCCATGTTTTCTCTCTCTCGCTCCCTCTCTCCCTCTCTTCCCTCCCTGCCTTTGCAGATGCGATTGGCGCATCTTCCAGCAACCTTGATGGTCACGGCCAACTGTCATGTTCAAAAAAAAAAAATTGGAAAGCGTGAGATTTTACCTATTTCGCAATAATGATAAAAGCATTTGAAGTGATTCCAGTTCTCTCGGGGAAGTCTAGAAACCCGACCTCACATGGACCCTTTTGGGAAGCTCTTTTTGATCCCACAGATGTGGGAGCCTCAACAGACCACAAATCTAGAGTCGTCTAAATCGATACTCTGTCCAATTTTGGGACATGTCTATTGATTTTCTTCACTGTTTCTGGCCGTTTGTTTTCCAAAGATCTGTTTTTCGTGTCCGCCAAGCATCGGCTCCGAAGTAGGGATTGGTTTTGGGATCCAGGTACCTGAGGGACGTTGCCAAATCACTAAGGTTTGAGTGGCTTGGTAAAAGAACAACAAACCATCCCCCAGTCATCACCATAAATAGGTAGTATAAACAATTCGTCTATGATAGTTTTACCCACATGATTCTCCAAAAAAAATGAAATCTGATGAGGTAAACAATGGGTAAACAATAAACCAATGAAGTAAGATTCAATCCCAACCTTTCTTCCCTGAAACTCCGACCACGCCAGGCTACGGTGTTAGCTCGTCGTAGCCGAGGCAGATTTCTCCCAGCTTTCCCTTGGCGTCCGGTACCTGAGAAGAGTCTTGGGATGTTCACTCATAAAATGATTAAAATGGGAGAGAATACTCTTTTGGATTACTGCGTCCATGGTCAACCCAGAAGTTTTTTACCTGTAGGAATTCAATATTCATATATATGTATATATATATGTAAAAATTGTATAAATGATATATACTGTGTGTACAGTATGTATATATATATATATATATTATATATATATATTGTGTGTGTTTTTTTGTTTCTCTTAACTCTTCCAGTCTTCCCCAAATATTCCATAAATCTTCCGATTTTTCTGGATCTCGCCGCACAGCCCACCGCGCCTGCACGAAACAAATGGCGGCGCCCAAATCCATAATGCTCACCTGCCAAAGGCCCATCCTCTGGCAGTGTTCACCCAACATTTCATCGGGGTTCATGGTTTCATCAGAAGCTTTAAGCATGTTTAACCGTTTAACCACTATGAAATGTTGATCATATGACGTCAGATTATGTAGTGATTATGTCAATATATGTGAATATGCTCAACAAATTCATACTCCAACAAATGGATGCCCCAGCTGAACAGATCCGATACAAGACCAGGCTTTTGCAGGATATTTGAATTTGCTTATCCGAACAGGGGACCGATGGAGAGTAATGGATCTTGGCGGCCATTTTTCTGGTGACTTTTTGAATGCTGCCTCTGTGATATATAACTACTTGGTGGTTGAGCTACCCCTCTGAAAAATATGAAAGTCAATGGGAAGGATGACATCCCATATATTCATATATTATAGAAAATGAAAAATGTTTGAAACCACCAACCACTATAATATATCAAGTCTTTGGCGGAACATGGAATGGTCTTGGACCAAAACTGACCAAACAGTGTGGCTTTCCAGAAACAACAAATTGTCCCAAACCTCTAGTAGTGGCACGAAGGCTTGTGTCACATAAACCAGATGATTGTCTTCGATTTGCTGAAGAAAGCGCCGAAAAATATCCCCATGTCTGGTCGATTTCCCATTGGGAAAATGCAATCATCGACTCAACGACCCCATCTTTTGCCCTTAAGCTTTGTATTTGACCATCAGTTCCCCCAAAAAAAAACCTGGAGATCAACTGGTATATATATATATATCCCTCACTCGGACAGACCTCTTAATTACAATCCATGCAAATCCGTGGCAATTGCCTGCCCATCGTAAGTAGTTCGTAAGCCAAAAAATTGTCATAAGCCACTGGATAAATGGCATCACCTACAGTCCCTAGGGGATGTGCCAACCAGGGTCAGCTATGCTGCAGGTCAATGGGAGGATACACTTGCGCGCCTTCATGGTGCCATTGCACAGGGTGTACTTGGTGACCACCCTGCAGCCAGCTTGGAGAAACTTCCCCATTTCATTGCACCATGTTCTAATCCACTCTTTAAGGCAAAGGGAGGATTTAAACCTTTTGGTTTCTAGTTCCTATGGATCCAGGAAAGGAAGAAATCTAAGAAACTAGAATCACAACAAAGAGCCCAAGATCCTCAAACTCTGCTTTTGGTCTTTTTGTTTGTTTTTTCGGATCTTCGAAAAGAAGAAGATTGAAAGTCAAGTCTGAGTCAATGATGTTCAGTGTCTAAAAATGAGTTTTCCCATCGACACATCCATAAACAAATCGAAAACTATGGGGAAAAAACACACATGGGGATGGGTCAAAACCCTATCCCCCTGTAGTTCACATCAAAATAGCTGGGATTTATGGATGTTCATCCCATTAAAAATGGTATTAATAGGTATTGACCCATACCCACATGAAAATGGGATACCCAAGGATCTTGAGTGACAGGTCACCACCTTTCTCTATCCCATAGCTCCCACTGGCCCCACCTTCCATCGGAGGTCTTTCCGAACTCACAGCTCTCCGCCATGGGAAACAAAGGCACCGTTGAGCACTTGCACAAAATATCCCCCATCCATAAGGAGGACGGGTCAAGATTTTTCTGCGAAAAGAATCTATGGTTCTATGGTTGCTGGGCCATCAAATGGAAACCGTACATCAACTAGTAATGTAAAGGGGCAAAGCCGCGAGGTCGCTATCAATGATTCAAACGCGGAGGTGTATGGAGATGTCATGACGTTTTGCAAAATATTCCCAGTTGTGGCTGGTATAATCAGATGTGTTGCTTCTCGTATCCCCAAGTCAAGGTTTTTCCTTCATTTAACAACCTCAAACTCCAAGATTCATAGATTCAAACTTACTTCGCCGCCAATCATAGATTCCATCGTCAGTTTCAGGTAACCTGGAAAAAAAAAAAAACATGATTTTGTGAGTGTTAGTTATATATATATATACAATCATATACATGTATACTGTACTGTATTTGTATGTATGTACACATTAAAGTTAAGTATATACATGTATATGCATATATTAAAGTTTATTTGTATATATATATACATATATATAACTAACAGTAATTTGTATATACACACACAATTTAAGGCAACCCATTAAAGTCTGAAGCTCAAGGTCGATCCACCTGGCCCTCCAGTTCGCTCAGCCGCTCCTGCCTCGGCCATGCTTAGCTGGTGTCAGTGCAAAAAATGGTGGGAATTGACTGGGATGTGATGGGATTTTATGTTGATCTAATGGGATTGTATAGTGATTTAATGGGATTTTATAGTGATTTAATGGGATCGAATTAATGGGATTGTTTAGTGATTTAATGGGATATTAGTGGGATAGTGACTTGAGGCATGAATGGGACAGACCCTTTGGTAGTGACTAACTAACAGTTTGCTATGGAAATGGCCCTTTTATAGTTCGATGATTTACCCATTGAAAATGGTGATTTTCAACCAATGTTAAACTGCCAGAGTGTATATTTAATTCACTAACCTGAAAAGTAAGGCCATTTGGGGATGATTTCCGCAAGACCAAGTTCCAATGATGTCGCAGTGAGGTCGTCATAATTCGATCCAAATCTGTGTTGGGTCAAACATACCCTCTGGTAATTTAACGTAGCTATTGAAAATGACCATTTATAGTGGATTTACCCATTAATAATGGTGATTTTCTATAGCTACGTTAGTTTACCAGAGGGTAATCAGCAATTTAGTGCCTCAAAGCCTCCACATTGTCCCAATTGAAACTGCCATTGGGCGCAAAATCTCCTGCCACCACCAAGACTGGGCCCCAACTGTTGCTCCGCACGCAGAGTTGTCTTCTCCAGCGACACGCCTCTCCAAAGGGATTTCAGCGGGTGGGGTCGTTTGGCCCCACACTTTTGGGGGGGACATCATCTCCTGGAAAGGAAAACATGATGAAACTTTACCTGGTAAGGCTGGGAAATTATGACTAATTCTAATGTGGAGAAAAATCTTTTGACTTTAAATTGTTTGCCCGGAAATGGAAAGAAAAACATGGATCTAGCCTCCAGGGAACAAAGAGCTTGCAAACTGCAAGACATGGCCCATGGCTAGTTCGATGATGAACACCATTGTCAACCCATCACCGTTGAAGAGTACGGCGTACGACCACCAATCGACAGATTGAAGGAATTCTTGAAACCATGAAGTTTGACTGTACCCTCTGGTAATTTAACGTAGCTATGGAAAATCACCATTTTTGATGGGAAAACTCACTATAAATGGCCATTTTCAATAGCTATGTTAGTTTACCAGAGGGTACATCAAACATCAAAACCATGAACTTCTGGGTTGGTTCGAGAAACTTCAAACAGAGGGAGCTGCGATGTGGTTCCAAAACTAAAAAAACGCAGCTCCAACTGCCTGTCCATACCTCCATTCACAGTTCGCTCCTAACCACATGTCACCTCGTTGACCATGTATACATGTTTAAATACATCTGAATATGTATATATATATATACAATACGTATCTATATATATCTGTATAAAATATACATATTATATATATATGTTATGTATCCCCAAGTACATCCCGTTAAATCCCATGAAAAACCACATTAAATGGTGTGTTGCTTAAATCCCATTTCCAGAATCACCAAATGGTATTCATACAGTTTGAGTCACCACCAAGCCATGAAAAAGTTTCCGTAAAATCCCAATAAATGACATGAATTCCCATTCATAGGCAATTGAATTCATTCCATTAAATTTATCATTAAATAATCAAAGAATCCCATTAAATCACGATAATATCCCGTTAGATCCCAGTAAATTCCCATTCAATCACCATTACACCACCATTTTCGGTGTCACCACCAACCCTCACGTCGTCAGTGCCTGCGCTGCATTGGCGCCAGCCATCAAGCACCCCACTGAGCAGCTGTCGTCGTTTCAGCCACTCTGCCTGGCACGGGTCCTTTGAGAAAAACAATCGGAAAATACGGCAAAAGTCTGGTAACACATGGAAAAAAAACATGTTTTTTCATGAGGAAATCAGCTTTAAAATCTGGGGAAAATATGGAAAATCCCCAAACTCAAGAGTGGAGTTTCCTGCATTTGGCATGTCTGGATTTTTTCGGGAGGCTACACTTTTACCCATGGGATCTGGGTAGGAAATCTTGGCAGTTCTGGCAATTCAAAAATAGGGTTGATATACTCAAATGAATGGCAAAAAAAAAACTCCAGATAAACTCTATATAATTATATATATATGATATGTTTGTTCAAGTTAAACTGATCGCCTGCCTCGCAACAATGAATGGGACCATACAGGGAGCCTTATATGGCGATGGTTCAAGACCTTTGGGACCCTTTTTGGTATCAACATTAATTTCCATCCATCCATTGTTTGAAGGAACCCCCCTGACAATCAAGCCCTGGAGCGGATAAATGCGACCTCAAAATGAATATGTATATATATATATATAATGATATATATATATATGTATGATATATGATATGTATATATATAGGATTGTATAGGATTATATACGTATGTACACTACTGGACCCAGACAAAACTGAAGGATTCTTCGTCAATAGGACCAAGTTCTTCGGTGACACAACTTTGCATCCCATCAAAACTCGCGGGCATGGCCCAAAAGTCCTCCAAGCGACCTCGGCAGCTGAACTCTTCGAACTTCCTAGTCCGAACTGTGTCTGCATGGTGGGCCTGACAACTGCGTGTTATATATATATATATAGCGCAAGCCCGAAAAAAATGGAAGTTAGTAAATCCCACTAACAATAGTGATGATCTACATGTCTAATTTTTGGGGGCTACTACAATCTAACAATGAAACAGTGCCAATCTATCAATCTAAAATATCGTTGATGTTCCTCGGAGCAGAATCCTCGAGGAAAACGTCCTTTCTTTTAAGGGAACATGTACAACCATAATCAGAGATCACCTCATCATCACCTCAACCTCAACTATCTCATCATCTACCCTTTGGTACTGACTCACAGTTTGGAATGGAAGCGATGGCCCATGGCTAGTTCGACGATTTACCCTATCACAAAATGGTGACGTTCCATGCGTTAAATTACCAGAAGGTGTATCTGTCCATGATCACCTCATCTATCAACATCCAACCAATATTGTCCTTTTAGGAAAAACACTGGGCCGGCCGTTTGGTACACTATTTATCATCATTTACCCTATTGGTTGGTTTTCGTGGGGGATCCCTACCAAAAAAAAACAACCAATCAGTCGGAAAACTACGAGCTAAATGATCATTAAAATAGTTCACATCTATCACCAACAGGAAAATGATCATAAATAGTTAACATAAACCGTTCACACTATCGTTAACACTAGATAACCGATAGATAACCAATATAGATATATAATCAATGGATAATCAATAGCTATAAATCATCGGTTAGACTCCCCCTCCCGTCATCGTGCTGAGGGCCACAACGAAGCCCCGAAGCCACTTGATGCCTTCGTTCTGAACGCTGGGAGGACCTGCAGAGAATTGGGATTGAAGCAGCAAAAAAACGGTGGTGGTACCCACACGGTTTCCGGGGGGTTTCCGGTGCCAGGCTTCCGAGGAGTTCTTTTAAACAAATCGTTGGAAAATAAGAATCCAAAAACAACAAGTACAGTCCCACTAAAATTATGATGATTTTGCTTTTCTATCTTTTTGGGTGTTACTATAACATACTATAACTCATTTAAGACTGCTGGGTCAACAACATAATGAACTAACGCAAACTGGGAAGTGGAAAACTGCCATTTTGCGGTGGTAATAAGATCATCTACCCTCTGGTAAACGTTCACATAACTATGGAAAATCACCATGTTTAATGGGAATATCAACTATAAATGGCCATTTTCAATAGCTATGTTAAATTACCAGAGGGTATAAAATCAGCAATGTCCATCCACAAGAAATGAATCCTGGGCTGGTTTTCTGGCTTCTGTCCATTTAAACTACCCATAAAGGGCCGGTGGATTCGCGTTTCCTGGAGGCAAAAAAGGCAAAAAAATCTCGTCCCAAAAAAGCGTTTCCGGTTTTTGCGCACATATTGCCCTGCTAAAAATGCCAAGTATCAACGTATCAACGTACATATTCCCATCCCATTTCCCATTCATAGCAAAGATTGAAATTCTAAATCAACAGCAATAGCCCCATCATATGCCCATCATAGTTCTTTGTTTTCCCCTACATAGTCACCGAATCTTCGTCCATGGCTCGAACATGTTGAAAAAAATATTCTCCTGAAACCATGGTGTTTTCCTATGGCCATGGATCAATACTGATAAATACCATTTCTAGGGGATGAACATCCATAAATCCCAGCTATTTTGATGTTCAAAAGGGGTGTTTTCCTATAAAATGTGGTTTCCTAAAATTGTCAACATGGGGTGTTCCTATGTTTTCCCATCCAAAATGTCTGTCTTTTTCCAATATGGTGGTTTCCCATTAAAAAAAAGTGATTTTCCCTGGAAAAAACAAAAAAAAGGGGGGGGAAACCGCAACTGGTACCGAGGGGCTGAATCCTGTCGCTCAAGGCCCTCATCTCGGAACTCAGCGAGGAACTGGCGGCCGTCAGGATCGACCTCAAAGCGACGAACCGCAGCGAGCGCAACGGGTGGTTCAGCATGGTGAAATTCATGGTGAAATGATGGTTTCATATGATGGTTTCATAATCTATAACTGGAGATATCGGAGATATAGACATTCTGGTGAATCAGAATTTATAATCATCATGAGTGGTGAAATCCTGGTGAAGTTGAAATGGAATGTGTCCTCCGGTAAACCGACTGTTTGCGAACTGGAAGTGTTCCATGTTTTTCACGACGCCGCGAGCTCATGGAATGCACAATGGGTCATGGTTGCTGTTCGAGCCAACCCCTCCGAAAAATATGGATGAACAGAAAACATCTTTGACCCCAGCTATGGGTCAATAAACATTTAAAAAAACAAAAAACCTGTGCTACGAACATCTAAAAATCAGATCCCCAACAGTCCCCTATTTTCGGTCCCCCCAAAGTTCGGTCGCCAGCGACTGAAGACTGACTTCCATCCCCTGCAGGCTTGGATCATGTTTTTTTTTACTGGGGCAACAAAGAGATTCACTAACCATGGGGATACCCTCTGGTAATTTAACGTAGCTATGGAAAATCACCATTTTTAACGGGAAAATCAACTATAAATGATCATGTTCAATAGCTATGTTAGTTTACCAGAGGGTATGTTATGGCTATCACTGGATCTTCTAGGATTTTTTTTTGCCTATTGGGTGTGTCTGGGGAATTTGCGTGCAGTTTACAGCAAGTTGAATGGAAAAATGACTAAATGAATGTGGTACCATGTTTTTAGAAAGAAAATCTTGTCAATGGACTGGTTTGCGGGAAAATTCACGGGAACCATTGTTTTCCCCATAAAAAAGGCAATCAAATTGTTTCGGCTGTCCGACGCAACGCTTCTGATTTTTGGGGAAAAATATCGACGGAACCTGGTACCCTGTGGTATTACCAGCAAGGTGAGTGAGATAGGCCAAGCGTATTGTGGGATGTTCATAACCAATATCACCAACAATGTCACAACCCCAGATGAATAGACCCTCGTTGATAAAAAAAAGGTCAGTTCCCCTAAATAGTGATTTCATCTGCTACTCAATTGCAACCTCTATGATCAAGCACCCAGGTGGCAAAATCTGAAGTCTTCATGCTAGTGGTTCCTCCAATGATTGCTGGCTATTCCCGTATGATTTCTGCTTGGTCTGTGTCAGTATACCATAGTAAGCCATAATCATCTAACAGTTTGCTATAAGTTTGCGATCAAAAACCGCCATTGTTGATAGGTAAAATCATTTACAAACAGGTCATGTTCCATAGCTATGTGAGATACCAGAGTGTACCCCGAAAAAATGTGTTGGTAGTCGTTGTTCCAAATTTTCAATTCTCCAGTGCCCGGCGTGGCATCGCCATCCTTTTTGCCTTTTCGCAAGCGCGACGGCACGGGCCATTGGGCCATCCCCTTACGGATGTTGGTCCTACTTGGCAACTGATTCATCCCATGGTTTTCTGGGCATCATGGCCACGGCCACCTCCAAGCAGTTCACCTCTTCCATTCCCAGATTTTTCACAACTGGGGAGCCTTGCAAGTTATGTTTGTTGCTTTAGTTCCCCAATACTATCGTCATTTCATTGCCATAAATCCTAGTCATGAAATCTGGCATCTTCCTTGTTATCCCCACAGAACCCCCCATTCAAATCACCCTGAAAACTCACATGTGAATCTGGCAGTGTGATCTATGCTTTCAGCCCCTTAACCTTCCATTCAGAGAATCTCATTGGAAATATATAGGACACAGGAACCCCTCAACAAAAATCCCATCAGAACCCCCAAATCCATCCAAATCCCATAGGAACAGCATCAAATCCTTTTTTTTATCACTTGATTTGCCATCATTTTTTTCAAAATCCTGCAACTAGTCATTTAGTTGGCAGTGTGTCAAAACCTTTTACCCCTGTAGTTCACATCAAAATAGCTGGTAAATGGATGTTCATCCCACTAAAAATGGTATTAATAGGTATTGATCCATACCCAGTTCACTGGCAAATCTTGCAGTGGAAATTCCGTGGCTGAAACTGTGTCGATTCAAGATGGAACTTAGTTCACTGGCAAATCCTCCAAAAAACTCAGGAAATTCTCCGTTGCCAGGGACCTACGCCACCCGCCGCCGCTTGGCATCCCCGTCGTCGGCATCGAAGCCCAGCGCAGCGCTGAGCGTCGCCCAGGTCTCGCTGGCGTCGCGCGGCGGCAGCGCGCCGTAGCGCTCCGCCCAGGCGCTGGACCTGAGCCGTGGGAGCAAGGACAAATTGACCTGGAAATGGGGAAAATCATGGGAAAATCATGGGAAAATCATGGGAAAATCATGGGGAAATCATGGGAAAATCATGGGAAAATCATGGGGAAATCATGGGAAAATCATGGGAAAATCATGGGGAAATCGGAAAATCATGGGAAAATCATGGGAAAATCATGGGGAAATCATGGGAAAATCATAGGAAAATCATGGGGAAATCATGGGAAAATCATGGGAAAATCATGGGGAAATCATGGGGAAATCATGGGAAAATCATGGGAAAATCATGGGAAAATCATGGGAAAAACATGGGAAAATCATGGGGAAATCATGGGAAAATCATGGGAAAATCATGGGAAAATCATGGGGAAATCATGGGAAAATCATGGGAAAATCATGGGAAAATCATGGGAAAATCATGGGAAAATCATGGGAAAATCATGGGGAAATCATGGGAAAATCATAGGAAAATCATGGGGAAATCATGGGAAAATCATGGGAAAATCATGGGAAAATCATGGGAAAATCATGGGAAAATCATGGGGAAATCATGGGGAAATCATGGGAAAATCATGGGAAAATCATGGGAAAATCATGGGAAAATCATGGGGAAATCATGGGAAAATCATGGGAAACTCATAGGAAAATCATGGGAAAATCATGGGAAAATCATGGGAAAATCATGGGGAAATCATGGGGAAATCATGGGAAAATCATGGGAAAATCATGGGAAAATCATGGGAAAATCATGGGAAAATCATGGGGAAATCATAGGAAAATCATGGGAAAATCATAGGAAAATCATGGGAAACCATGGGAAAATCATGGGAAAATCATGGGGAAATCATTGCAAAATGTATTGGACATCTATGAAAACATTGGAAAATCGATGGTAAATCCATGAACTTGTGGGATTTGATAGTCATGAATGAAATGTGGGAATTTATAGTAACAATCATGATCATGTTTTAATAATTGTGGGTATATAGGGGATAGAACAAACTAGTCATTGGGTGGATCTAAGCCAACAAACACTTTTCCAGCCAGCTTTTTTATGTGAAGAAAATACCAGAGGGCTGTGGGAAATGTATGTGTATATATGCACCAGGCCCCGCCACCCCCCCCCTCCCCCCCCCCATATGGGATGGGTCCCATATACTGGTCCCATATGAGATCTTCCCCCTCCCCCCCTGTGGTGTGGTGGGGGTGTGGCACTGTCCCCC
>Ga0126342_10003387_pt1 | contig 26296 bp, 18 predicted proteins | sample Cyp1metagenome_FD_92528 | JGI IMG/M metagenome (GOLD analysis project Ga0126342, IMG submission 92528) | Coral microbial communities from Lord Howe Island, Old Settlement Bay, Australia - Cyphastrea 1 metagenome | ecosystem: Host-associated > Invertebrates > Cnidaria > Coral ...
GAGTTCTTTTCAATTTTGTGGATTAAAGTCCTAAAATTTCCTAAGGTCCCCCCCCCCCCCAAAAAAAAAAAAAAAACACAATTCATGCAGTAGATGTGCCTTGTCTGGTGGGTTTCCCTGTTGGGAAAATGCAAGAAATCACCGTTCACCGAGGTGATAAAACGTTTACGTCATGAACAAACCATTCCTAGAATTCTCCCACAATGTTCCAATTATCCGCTAGTTTCCCTAATATCATCCAGTTACTAGTTACGATCCCATCATTTCCCCATAAAATTCCCACATCAAAAACGGCTTACTGTGGGTAAAACAATGTCATAAACCACCCATTTGGGAATGGTTTACATGCCACCTATTTATGGTGATTTGGGGGATGGTTTATTATTGTCTTACCCACATTCAATTAGGTAGTAGAAATCCCGAAAAAAAAACTCATCAACCAGGGTATCTTGTTCATGGCGTGAAGATTGTTACAGCCATGACTTATCATTGTTTTACCCACATTACCGTTCTTTACATCATTTGGCAGTGTGTCAAAACCTTGTACCCCTGTAGTTCACATCAAAATAGCTGGGATTTATGGATGTTCATCCCCCTAAAAATGGTATTTTCATAGGTATTGATCCATAGCCACATCATTTCATGGCACACAAGGCTGACTCCACCCACCCCCGCTCCAAGCTGCTGTAGCGCCTCAGCTCTCTTCGCCCGTGTCTCCTCCAGCGACGCTGCCGGTTCCGCTGCCGGTGCCGCAGCAACGCCGGTGTCTTTGATGGCGTGGTGAATCTGCTTCTGCACCTGGTGCCTTAAAAGAAGGTGCTGAGGTGCTAGCCAGACCCAGCAATCCAGGGGGGTTGATGAGCAAGTCATCAAACAATAATGATGTATAGAAATATTATATATATATATAATATATATAATATATAATAAATTAAATATATGGTAAGTAATCAAATATATGTATTGTATAGACATGTTGATTCACCCATCAAAACCAATAAATGATGGAAATAACGATGACAAGATGTTGATCCACCTTGATTCACCGATTAAAAAAACATCAACATCCAATTCACTGATCTCGTTTTAGGGTCTAGATCCGTGGGGTTTACATCAGCTACCTTTTTTTATGGCCAAAGTATGGCAAAGCGGATCGAAAAAAACCTAATGGACCTACGCCCCAAATTGCGAACAGTGATAAACCCATGACGGATCCATGGTGCTGGTATATATGCGAACATAAAGGGGGTATATTGATGGGATCCATGGCACACCATATATAGCAGCACCGTTAGGATCCGTCATGGGAAATGATGGAAACAGATGGTGATTCACAACGGCGGTCCGCTGGTCACTTTGGGATCATTTTTACCCAACCTATGGTGTTTTATGTGGGCACTATAAGGAAGCCGTTATAATATGTATATATTATAATATATATATAATATATATATATATGGGTAAATTATAATAATTCACACACCTGAATCTTAAGGCCATTTTGGGATGATTCCCCGAATCCTAACCATCATTCCCAGTGAGGGAGAACAGTGAGGTCGTTGCTTAGATTCCCATCTATAAATCACTAAAAAAACTTCACGAGACAAATTGCATGATTTTCATGATAAATCTATGTGAACAAGTCGCCAGTTTCTTCATGATATAGATATTGAATCCCAATAGTTCATATCCTCTGGTAAACGTTTACATAACTATGGAACATATCCATGCTATGAATGGGTAAATCAACGGACTCAATGGACATTTCCAATAGCAAACTCTTAATTTACCAGGCCGGGTAACTATTATATCACCATAAATGGATGGTTTATGATTGTTCCACCAGCAATTTTCCAAACCATCCAGCTATATTTTCTCCAATTCTTCACGGTACCTGGGTACCTGCCATGGAAGATTTTTGGATGATCGGGGACGATCGGGATTTTTCCGTGGTATCACATGTTAGGTGTCAGGATATCACTACTGGTTGGTGGTTTTACCCTCTGGTAAACTAACATGGCTATTGAAAATGGCCATTTAGAATGGATTTTCCCATTAAAAATGGTGATTTTCCATAGCTATGTTAGTTTACCAGAGGGTAACCATCTTGAAAAATATGAAAATCAGTTGGGATGATTATTCCCTGAAAATATGAAAGTCAGTTGGGATTATGCCATTCCCAGTCCCAATATATGGAAAAATAAAAAATGTTCCAAACCAGCAACCAGTCACTATTTACACAATGTGGGGCCCCCGTGAAATCGAGAACGCTAAGTTGGGGCTCACATAAGTCCAATGTCACTATGGTTTATGATACGCAAATAACTACAGTATTCATGGGGTTTATAAACCAAGTTATAACTGGGGGGCACCACATTGCAGTAATACTGGTTGGTGATTGGTGGTTGAGCCACCCCTCTGAAAAATGATGGAGTGAAAGTCAGTTGAGATGATGAAATTCCCAACTGAGTGGGAAAAAAAAATCCATGGTTCCAAACCACCAACCAGATGTTATAACCCGTTGAGGGATTAACAGTGATTAATATCTTATGACCATTAAGAAAAAAAACATATATTTGACCCACACCAGGGCCGCTGGCTGACGGCCTTAGTAAAAACCCTCTGAGAGCCGGGCATCACATTGCTCCCGACGACCTCCAACGGTGACATAACTCCAGGGTATCCTCTGGTTGATGGTTATAACAATGGTTGCTATCAACCATTCCCAAATCAACCATTCCCAAATGGTGTTTTATTGTTGTTTTACCTACATTATATATTTGATATATATATATATATTATTCATGGTAAAGTGGTGTTTATCAAATAACTATAAGTAAGTTACATAAATAAACACCTACATAAATAAGTTACGACAAATAATTCATGGTGTTTATCAAATAACTTATAACGTTTGGGGGGCGGGGCCCACATTGCAACATTAGTGGGATAACCGTTGTGACTGACTCGAAACGTGGGAGGATCCACAAAAAGTATGATTGAAACGGACATCTCCGGTGTCATCATAGCTATCTGGAAAATCCCGTTATTCCTACAATGTGGTGCCCACCCCAGTGATGTTTACGTTGGTTTAGATTCACCCCATGAATACTAGTTCGTTATTTGCGTATCATAAACCATAGTGACATTGGACTTATGTTCACCAATTTAGCTATCTTGGGGGCCCCACATTGTAGATGATTTTCCCATTTAAAGGCCATAAATTAGGCCAGATTTTTTTTGTGGATTTCCCAGCAGCTCAGAATATTTCCCAACATTTGGGCGATGTTTTTCTGCAGGCAATATATGATATATAATGGTATATATAATGACCCTTGTTTTGAAGGTTTTGACCCATGAAATTGAAGGTTGACCATCCAAAAGAGGGGTCATTTGGGTTCCAGGTGTATATATATATATAATTTATATAGATATGTTCAAAGTTTGATACCGCAAGATATGTCAGTTTGAATGCAGGGTTTTTTTAGATTCGCACTGTTTACAACGAGGGATGCAGCAAGGAAGGCTGCAGTCCAGTTGATACGTGATTCGCAAACTGCACCTGTTCGCAAAGGGGTATGGGTCACTCAGCATGTGGCTTTGAGAATGGATGAATTTACTAATATTTACTAAATTTCTCAAATATGGTTGGGAAACTCCATTTCCCGCCCCTATTTTTTCTGGGGAATTTAGCTATCAGCAACAAAACATTGACCAACCAAGACCTGTCTGATTCCCGACTTCTATGAGGTGCATTTTGTTCGTGGAAACTCGTCTTCCAAGCCCGATAAATGCCATGGTCGTCATGAACATATTACCAGAGGTTTTTTTGCTTCGATACCTTTCGATACATCTGCAGTGAGTGAAATTGGAGTTATAAACATTGATAAACATTAATCTGGGTAAATTATCATAATTATCATCATAATTCACTAACCTGAATCTTGCGGCCAGTTGGGGATGATTTCCCTTATATAACCATGATTTCCAGGCTTCGGTCGTACAGGGTTCGGTCGTGATGAATTTTACCCAGATTAATTGGTTAGTAGTTGGTTATCATTTACCCAGATTAATTGGTTAATAGTTATCCCTATTGTGGTTTATTATAGTCCCCATTAAACCAGATAGTATAATCCCCAAAATAACCTATCAACTAAGTGATTATTGGTGGTTGATAATCCTAATAATCCCATTATCTCAATCATAATCCCATAATCATAATCGTCCTATTGATAGTCTAATCCCTATTTTAAATTGTAATCCCCATTAAACCATCGCGAAGAAAAACGCGCTGCCACCGAAAAAAGCGCCCCGGTTTTTTGCGTGAGCCTGTTGGGCCTCGTGCCTCGGTGCTTCATCGGTGATTTTTTTATGTTTTCAATGGTGATTCAATGGTGATTGAATGAGGATAGAATGGGAGAAACGTGGTTAAACGGGATTTTATCATTTAAATGATCATTTAATGGTGATTGAATGGTGATTGAATGGTCATTGATAGTCTTTTAATGGAATTTAATGGTGATTTAATTCGGTGGAATTTGGAATTTAATGGTGATTCAAAGGGGATACCCTCCCGTGTAACGTGGCAAGTTGGGACATCCACGTTTGATTTCTGAAGGTTTCCATAGGAAAATCACATATATAATGTATTTTCCAGCAAACCATGTTTGATGGAGGGTAATTAACATAGACCCTGGCAGATAGGATTTGGAAGACTGGTTTCCACTAAAAACTGGCTTATTTTCAAGGTCTATGTTAATTTACCAGAGGGTAATATGCATTGTTAACATGTGAAAAACGCATCATTAAACACATTAACATTACTGTTTGCATTGTTGACATACTATTAAACACACTTCATTTGATGTCTTCAAAGCACAAACATATGGGATTCAACTGTTGCAAGTTCTAATTTTGATTTGGATTTGAACATTATGCAACCAAGAGAAGCTGCCAGACGCAAAGTGACCGTTTGAGGTGGTGAAGTGACCCCTACAGCTGTTGTATTTTGTGACCGAAAGGACTGGTGTTTTTTCAAAGGAACAAAAAATTGGAGAACGAGATAACCAGGTAACCAGATGTGATCAAATTGCTAGCTATTGACTTTCTCAACTACATCCAAATGTATACTGAAACTAGGGAGCACTTGGTTTCTCGGGAAAAAAACATGTTTCAGTAGCAGTAAGCCCAATAGCTCTTGGAAAATGCAGAAAAGATCATGGGCCATGGGTCCTTTGGGTTCAAGGGAATTATTCATAGAATTGGATGATGGGAACATTTTAAGCGGAAAACCCGATCTATTTGATGGTAAAAACTATGGTTTCCGGTTAAGATTTTCCCTTAAACCAATCCATTGAATTATTGAATTCCCAGTTCTATCAAATTCTTCAGCTCCTATCAGGGGTAGATATGATGGTCCCGTGGTCCCTATATCACCATCCCCCCCAGGTCTGGACCAGGTCTGGACTGAGGCTCCAACACCACATTGTTGACTGGGGCCTGGCAGAGTCTGCGACGGCACTTGAGGTAACACGGTATTAATGTGGGTATATGTGGGGATAACCATGATATCTTAAACCCCAAAAGTTGGGATATGGGGCCCCCCTAGAAGTATGGTTGTTGTATATGGTTATATAATGTCTGGTTGGTGGTATCCCTACCCCTCTGAAAAGTATGAAAGTTTTTGAAAGTCAGTTGGGATGATGACATTACCAATATATGGAAAAATTAAATTCATGTTCCAAACCACCAACCAAATGTTATACCCTCTGGTAAACTAACAGTTTGCTATTGAAAATGGCCATAGAAATAGTGGATTTACCCATTAAAAATTGTGTTTTTCCATAGTTTTGTTGTAAACGTTTACCAGAAGGTATATCCACTCATAACTGGAAGTACCCACATGGGCCATGCTTCCGTTGAGGTTTCAACTTCTGTCATCAAGTTCAAGGGGATGCAATTCTGATGCAGTTCTTGAAATCCACTCTTTACTCTCCATCCATCCATCCATCCATCCATCCATCCAAGAACTTCAGTTCTGAGGCTTAGCTCAACATTGCCCAAAGACGATCCAGGAGGGAAAACACCCGAGTTACATATACCTACCGTACAATATATGAAAGGTCTATGGCAGTCTATATCCACCTCCAGTTCACGCACATATTACATACAAGGTGGGCCTTCTTTTAAAACAACACATAGGAAAACATATCTGAAACCACCGACTGTCATGAAATTATCATGCATTGGAACATACCTTTGAACAAGCCACACATTCTTTCTGACACGTTGGAAGCTGACACTATGGGCGGAATAATCATTCAACAATTAACATTGGTATCCTTGGATTTGCTTCCCAAATCAAATAATCCCTATAGCTTCCCCAGCCGTAGTAAATTTCTGGGGAAAATGCGAAAAATCATGTTTTGAATCCTCTCAGCAAATTCCAAGTTGCCCTGAAAAAGGGTTATTCATGTTGTTCAATAAATTTCAATAATGTATAATGGGTGATCACCGGTTTTGCAAAAAACATGGCCGTTTTGGGATGTCCACTATGAAGTCAGTTTCGTGGCTCCACTTTTCGGGATTACCTGGGTTACAGGAGTCTGAGAGTGTACACCATATTTCACCATATTCCAATGGATTATCATCATACCGAATTTTACCATTCAAATGGATTATCATTCCAATGGATTATCATTCCAATGGATTATCATTCCAATGGATATCATGCTTTTCGTGGCTTTTGTTTTGTGGGTCTCCCCCTATTTTCAGACAAACCCAGATCATCCCATTTGGTTGGCGAAATCCCAACCGGCTTCCAAGGCTTCCGTGGCCTGCGGGAGCCATGGAACGTTGAAGACTTGCAAACCTTGGATCGGATCCGCCGCGATGTGATGTCCGAACTTGAGGGGCTGAACGGCTGAACATTTTTCGTGAATTGGGTCTGAAAAATGTAGGGATTCCAACTTTGATGGTTTATCATGAGAAATCACCGTCTTCCATAAAAAAATGGGAACCTTGAGGGAGATATTACCCCATTGTCAGAGCCATATTCATCAGCCTGTCAGCCTGTCAACATGTTTCCTGAACAATGGTGGAACCTTGCCATTGACACGTTGCATTGCCAAAGGGTTTACCAAAAACGGTGCCTTCCGTAGAAAATCCCAAACTCGATTTATAGATACCTAGACCCTCGAAATACACTCCCCCCCCCAAAAAAAAAAAAACTAAAATTATGTGATAAGTCACATTTTTCATTTATATTATATATATATATATGTACAAACTGAGGGTTCAGGTATCTATCTTTTGGTTGGATGGTTCCGCTCAAACAAGGTGGTGCCCCATTGTTCACTAACTTGCTTTACAACTCCAATAACTTGGGTTTATGGTTGATATATCTATACTTAATGGGGGTTATAATTATAGACTCTATAGACCAACACACATCACAGGGGGCACCACCTTGTATCTTTTTATAGTTTACCAGGCTAGGTTTTCCATTGATCACAGACTTCCTGGATTTGTTTAAGGTACTTTTTTTCCAAGGAGAAACGCGCTATTTGAATTACTTTTGGTTGGATGGTTCCCCTTATATTATATAACCATTAACCACCGTAAGAGAATACATATACAGTATATATATATATACACATATCTCATCATATTCCATCATATTCCCATTAGATCACCTTGAAATCGCCATTGTTCATGCTTCCCCTGATATTTTACCGTTCTTTCATGTCATATGAATCGTTTTGTCTGACCGACCTGCTGAGAGTCTCACTGCAGATGGTTGCCCTAGGGTCAACATACGAAAAAATGACCCAGCATATTTGGATCATTGTTTTAAGGAGACCAGAGGCTTTTCCACATGTATCTTAGTTTTCCCTAGGGTAACTGTCGCTTTTAGAAACCTTGCAGTTAAATGTTGTTGCTGATGAAGAGTCACCCTATTTTTTGGGTACGGTGAAGATGGGGCTGGAATTCGGTGGGACTCTAAGCCTCCAACGTCTGGACTCATAGCCCACAAATCCATCGGGCAGAGTGCCAGAGCAGGCCTTGATGTGGATCAAGAGGTGGATCATGGGGGTTTCCATATGGGTACCCCAACTTGGTGGATCATCCACTTAGGTTAGATCACCCTGGTTATAAGTGGGTTGACCTTTAACTTACTTATCCATACTTATCCCACTTGTAACCAGGAATATAACCCACTTAGGATTCGTGGGATGAGCCACCAAGAAGTCACCATGGGTTTCAATATGTTTCAATACTAAAATTGTCTAATGACTTGGAAGATTTGGGGGTATCCCTATGACTTAGGAAACCTCCATATGACTACTACTGCAAGGATTCTTTGAAGGGCTCCTAAAGTACTCCATGGCCCTTCCTGTAGACCATGACATGATTTGGGGGGAACAGATAGTCATTTGGGCAGTCCATTGTGCACATAGAAATTCATGAGATAATGCGTGGTGATGCTTGGTGGATATACATGAACCAAAAACAGAGGCTTGGAAAGATTATGTTTGCATTGGACATAGCAATTTTTGGTTTCCCTGGCAAATTTTAGTGAATGTGCAGCAGGGGGGTTAACCCTCGCACGACCATCAGCAGCAGCGCATGCTGTTATGGATTGAATCACAACTTTTTGCTGGGAATGAATCACGACTTGTTGCTGGTTCTGAACCCAATTTGCGTTGGTTTGTCTTATCAATTCTGGCTGAATTGTAATAATTCACCAACCTGAAAATTACCCTCTGGTAAACTAACATAGCTATTGAAAATGGCCATTTATAGTGAGTTTTCCCATTAGAAATTCTGATTTAGGGTAGCTGTTGTCAACCATTTGGGATGATGAACCCCGAATCCAAGTCCCATCATTTCAGTGACGGAAAGCGACGTGAGGTCACAACATAATTCAATCAGATCTAGATATCCCAATTATATCCCAATGATATTCTTATAATCCCTATCGTCGTTGCTTCAACCTAGATTTCGGGGGATTGCCCTCTGGGTAAACCAACAGTTTGCGAACTGGAAGCCATGGCCATTTAGAAATAGTGGATTTTCCCATTAATAGCATGGTGATTTTCCATAATTGTCCAATTGAATGCATGGTGATTTTCCATAGTTTTCCCATTAATAGCATGGTGATTTTCTATATTTTTTTGTAAACGTTTACCGTAAAGGGTAATCCATCATCACGTCATGATGTCATCATGGGATCCATATGATCCATGGGATGTTGCCACCAGACCCATCTTTTTCCCCATCAACTTCTCTGCAGTTATGGCCCTGATCTAGCTTCTCTACAGTTAATAACCTACAATGTGGGGCCCCCGTTCGATAGCTAAGTTGGGGTTCACATAAGTCCAATGTCACTATGGTTTATTATACGCAAATAACAACACTTAATGGGGTTTATAAACCAACTTATAACTGGGGGGCACCACATTGTAACAGTTAAAGGAGTTGTAATTCATAACTGTTATAAGAGCCATAACTTTTTGGTCATAACAGTGGAGCTATACTGTAACTCACTTATAATGGTTATAACTTCACATTACAACTGTTATAGCTTAACACTTAGTTATATAACTGTTCGTTGGGCCATACCTGTGGAGCTTTCACACGAGCTCCGACAGGCTCTGCCGCACATCCGACAGCAGAGCCAACGCTCGTCGGGCTCGGTTGGCCGCCGACGGACTCGGCCCATTCTTCAGGGCTCTCAGAGAGACGTCACAGGTCACCTGAGAAATCGGAGAGACTGGGACGGGCCCCGGCCTGTTGTTGTTGTTGGTGGTGGTGGTGGTGGTGGTGGTGGTGGTGGTGTTGTGGGTCAAAACATAGTGAATCTTAGGAGACGTGGCAGAAATATAATTTATAGCTGGTGAAGTGTACTGATGTCAGCATAGAAAACGATTAAAGTACTATAGTATCTAACCGCTGGTAAAACGTACTGATTTCAGAATTGATAGAAAAAATGAAGTACTGTAAGTATGGTCAACCCAGAAAACCAACTTGGACTTGGGGGGTAAAACTATGGTCATAGTCAAACTGGCAGTTGGCTAGAAGAATATTCACTCTTAGCAACGTGTTTCTATGGTTCTATAACATGATTTACAACAAGTAAAAAACACCTAATCGAAGTTTAAGCCAACATTTGTATTTTGGTTGTTACCCAAGCTACTGATGCGTGATCACTGGAGAGCATCCATGGAGGGAGATCATCATCCACAAGGGTGCAGCTCCCAAAAAATCGTAGCAACGGACCTTCGCTCGAAACCATCGTGTTTTATTTTGTTTATATCAAACCGTCCAAGTTTTGGAGCTTCATTTGTTGACATAGTCAGCTGTGGCGACCAAATCCAGGCCGTGAAATTGGCCATGACGCGAAAATCATTGATCGAAAATCTCAAAATCAATTGGTCTGCGGGTCTCCGTGATAGAAAAGTATAGCTCCATTAAAACCATGGGACATCATGAAAAATCCTAAAATCTTTCCAGGTGAACCTGCAGGTCCCGAACACGAATGGATTTTCAGGAGCACCCTCTGGTACACATTGCCATGCAAAATGGCCCATTGATAGACAATTTAGCGAAAGGGCGAAGGGAGATTTTCATGGCTGAACTCTCAGAGGTTACACAACCCTTTGGGTGTAGGATGCGGATGAAACCGATAACCTCTGAGTTAAGTAATCCCACCCCCTAAATGAAGTGCACCCAAAAAAATGTTTTAGACCATATGGGTGGTAGTCAATATTACAAGGTGATGCCCCATAGTTAGCTAAGTTGGTTTATATTTCCAATAGCTTGGGTTTATGGTAGATATAATATCTCATATATTTATCCTTAATAGAGATTATAACACAACAAACATGCGTGAACTGGGGGCACCACCGGCACTTTTTTGGGGGGAAAGGAGGAAAGGATTGATACCAGTTGTAAGTTGGTGTATAAACCCGTGAACTTTAGTAACTATAGTTACAGTATATCCCTCATAAATCGGAGATTTTGGAGTTATCGACCAACTTAGCTACTGTAAAGATCTGTAAAGGGGGCCCTTAATGTCAAGCCTGGATTTATAAACCCCAAACGGCTGTTTAATTGGGAGGGTACCATGTAAGAATCAGATGAAATGACTATTGGAGGAGTACCCCCTAATTCATAAACCATGGTTTATTAATCCGGGGTTGCAACTGTAGGATTCAAAATTCGAACCAAGCAAAGGCCAGGGAACGATGTCACACTTCAATCGCGACGCCATAAGATGCTCCACCAGCAGGTTTGCTTGCTCTGACTCGCCCATTTTGTCCTTGGACTAGTTGCCGGTTTCTCCAAATGAACTAATAAATCCCATTAAAATCTATACTTAATGGATTCCAGTGGGTTGATTCCAATGGTCATTAGCAAGGTGATATAGTCCATAGTATAGATTGATAATATATTATCCAGGACCATCCATAGATCATCAATATCTATAAACCCACTATATCATCTAATATCAAATGGTCACTATATTAATTCAATGGCCATTCCAGGATCCTTAATTAGAGGTACCTACCATATATAAGGCCTAGTTTTCAGGCCTATGTAAGGGAATATCCCCACAAAATATGGCCAGAAATATGGTACTAACGTACCTCCAATTTAGGATCCTGGAATTCCCATTGATTAACATAACTATGGAATATCACAATTTTTAACGGACAAATCAACTATACATGGCCATTTTCAATAGCAAACTGTTGGTTTATCGGAGGGTACTATCTAATGGTCATTATATTGATATAGTATGATATAGTCCAGGTTCTTCAACGTGACCCTTTTCAGGCAATATTTTGTGACCTCGAAAAAAACGATGTTTTTTTCAAGGTCACGAATTGAAGAACCAGGTAGTATATAACTTTATAGGACCACAATAGGGTGAACTTATGCAGACTACAATACAGTATAATATATTATGTTAATATAATTACGTGACTATATCATACTACAATTAAAATAACTAGAAAACTCATTAAATTCCATCCAAGACCATCGGAACAAACACTTCCCATCTGGGCAAATCAGCATAATTCATTAATCTGAAATGTTTGATTCCAGTGAGGTCACAGTGAGGTCGTGATCAGATTTATCCGGAACAATCCCCAAACGAAACGTGGTAAACGTGGGATCCTGTCGGCAGGCTTCCCGTTGCTCGGAGAATATGAGCATTGCTGGACTTATCAAAAATGGTCTTGGAAAATGGTTAGATCATTTGCATTGCCGGCTCATGGACTATGATAAACCACTATATATCTGAGTAAATAATTATAATTCACTGACCTGAATTAAGGCCACCAACTTTTTGCGGTCCCTGCCCACCCCCCAGCTGACCTGAATTAAGGCCATTTGGGGATGATTTCCATTATTAACCATGATTCCAGTGAGGTCGCAGTGAGGTCGTTGTAATTTACCCAGTAAATATGTGGTAAAACACTTCAAAATCGGTGTTTCTGAAGAAAATCAAATCCATGAAGCAATGAAAGATGTAAAATCCCTTCACATGTTTCATTTCATATTTCATCATCCCAAATCGTTTTTTTGAAACTTAAGAAAATCACAGCCTTTCTGCCCCATAACCGACCTACATGTCCACATGTTTTTCCACATATCATTCCACCCCCATCCATCTGTCGCCATGTTTCACAAGCGGTGATTAGCGCACTGTATGTGCAAACATCCAGCTTCAGCTGCAAGATTTGCATTTTCTCGGCCAAACAAAGTGCCCATTCCCAAGCCCCTCCTTTTTCGCAGGCGCTGATTGCCACCTCGCTGGTGGCAAGGTGAAGTTCCACTTTTTGAAGATCTTCAAAAGTAGTTTCAACAAGAAAAAAGATCGTGTTTGAGAGTGGAAAAAAAGGGTTACCGTTAAATCACCACTACACCATCAAGAACCATAAAATCCCCATCAAATACAATCAATTTCTCATTAAATCCCATAAAATCCGAAATGTCAACCATTTTTCCAGCCCACATTGTGGGACGTTCTCGTGGTTTTCAGCTGTTCTTCGGCGTCCAACAGGAAGCGAAGCGCTTCCTGCCACTTCTTGCCGTTCTCGCAGGCGCTGATGACCTGACTTGAAGAGGATCATCCCAGAAATATATCCATAGTAAGTAGTAGCTATATATATATACACATACACATTGTGTATGGTTATTGAATATCTATGTATAAATATACTGGAATTACTGAAGGTGCAAGATCTCTATAAGACTATCCAGGTTCTTCAAAGTGAGCCTTTTGAGGTGGTTAAGTGACCCTTAAAATGGGGTATTTTGTGACCTCGAATTGATGCTTATATGTATATACATATGTATATAGTATATATACAGTATCATATATACGTATATATATACTGTATGGATAAACACAGTGTGTATACAGTATCTATGGAGAAATATAGATACATCAAGCTCGTTACTATGGTTTATAAGTCATCTACTAAATAATGGATCATAATTACATAACTCTAAACATATTCAGGATTATGAGGGATATTACGAACTAGTATCTATAGTTAACGGATTTATAAACCAACAAACATATGAGTTCAGTCCTTTACCGCAAAAAATGGTGGTGCCCCCCCAGTGATGGAACGGTGGTTTCAAAACCATAGTGACGAGTTCGATATGGATTATCCCATCTATAAATGGGTGAAGCAACAAACGGGTGTTACAAAGCGCCATCGGTTTACTGGTGATGATCACCAGAGTTGCTTATATACTATATACATATATATATATATATATATTTATCATGTATAATTACATATGTGTATTAAATTGTATATATACAATATATATATACACATCACATTACATAAACCATCATAACCCATTTTGATTACATAATGGGATCACCCATTTTTCATGGAGACTTACGATCACCAGGCTTACGAAGACTCGTTGCGATCGGGATCCGCCAAGTAGCTGGGATGGCTGGGATGGCTGGGATGGCTGGGTGACTGGGAACCAGCAACGAATTCGCTGCGCTATCTACCACTCTACTGAAAGTATCTTATAGTAACCTCCAAAAATATACAAACAAACAAAAACCTTAAATAATGGTCAACTACATGTTTATCTTTGTTTTGGTGGTTGCATGTGGTTGCTGTAGCCATTTACCCCCTGTTACTAATCTTTTAGCTACCTGCCTCCCATAACCAACCCCCAAAATCATGTCGGGTAAAATGACTCTAGCCATGGTGAATCTCAGATACGATGGCAAAAAGAACCCTAATTTTCAGCTGGTTAATACATGTTGCCATTGATAGATAGTTTCATCTTTAGTTGGTATCTAGCTAAGGTTGAAGCTGTCTCCCATAGGTCATGGGAAGGTTGTGGTATGGCAATGGTCATGGGAAATGATGATATCTTACTGTGGTCAACAGCTATGGTCAAACTGTATCACCAACAAAAACGATCAGAATCAAGTACCATTCGGTGTCCTCAAATGCCAAACTAAATAGAGGTTTGTAGCCGGAAAAAATAATCAAACTAGACTGGTTGGTGGTTTTAACCATCTTGAAACATATTAGTCAATGGGAAGGATTATCCCATATATTATGGAAAATAAAAAATGTCTGAAACCACCAACCAGTAAATGGTGGCTAGCCACATTTGACTACCGGAGGGTATTATCTATGGGAACTAGGTGTTCCGTGTTTAACTACCCATCTGAATATCCATCCTAAAAATAAGTTATCCTGGCCAAAGACCCCAAACAGTTTGCAGTAGGGAATCGCAAGGGGAAGGTGGAAAGGAGACAGCATAGAATCATTCGAAAAACATTATCACAATAACTCCACATAAAAGGACCTCTTGGATAGGATTTGAAAACGCTCCCAAGATCTTTTCACAAGAACTCTTAATTAACAACATCCCAGAAAAGCTGTCAAACAAGCACCATTGAGAGAACATGTTACCCGGACACACAGTCTCGAACATAGATCTTCACGCAAGACCTCTGCAAAGGATCTCACTACAACATCTCTTGGCAAGATCTCTGTGAGAAACCTCTTGGCGAAATTTATGTAAAAGGTCTCTATACATGATTTCCAAAAGAGATCTCTTGGAAAGATCTCTGCACAAGGTCTCTAAAGAAGATTTCTTAGCAAGATCTCTGTCGCAGACCTCTGCCAATGATGCTGCAGGATATCTCTTGGCAAGATCCCTGTACAAAGTCTCTTTAGCAAAGATCCCCATACAAGATCCCTGTTCAGGCTCTCTACCCAGCCTGTTCAAGATCTCGACATAAGATCTCTGAGCAGAATCTATGTGGGAGATCTCTGTCTCAGGATGCTGCAGAAGACCTCTTGGCATCTCTTGGTAAACTCTCTCCACAAGATCTCTTATGTCAGAGATCTTTATACTAGATTTTTGTAAGACATGTGTATGCAAGAGGTCTCTTGGCAAGATCTCTGTAAGAGACCTCTTGGCAAGATCTCTGCCACAAAATCTCTGTGCAAGGTCTCTGTACAAGCTCTCTAAAAGAACTCTCCTGGCAAGATCTCTGCACAAGCAAGACATCTCTTGTCAAGATCTCTGCGCAAACTCTCTACAAAAGACCTCCTTGTCAAGATCTCCGCACAAGATCTCCTTGACTCAATGAAACGAGCACCGCGCCACAGCGAGAGCGATCTGACACGCGCAAAGTGCCGAAGGGATCTCAAAAAAAAAATCCCGCGACACAGCAAGAGCGATCTGACAGGCCCCAAGTGCCGAGAAGATTGCGCGATTGCAAAATTCGCACCGCGCCACAACGAGAGCAATCTGACCCACACAGAGTGACGAGAGGGTTGCGCGAGCAATCTCAAAACCGGGCCACAACGAGAGCGATCCGACATGCACAAAGCGACGAGGAGGTTGCGCGAGCACATGTTAGAGATTCACAAAACATAGCACGCACCATGAAAAAATGAACATCAAAAATGTCAACAGCGACGTTTACCTAGGTCTCATCCACTTTTATGTCGAGGTCTACAAAGTACCGCGCCTGCCACGAAAAATGAGCCCGAGGCATCTGAAGTCCCACCACACGGAATCATCATGTTCGAAATCAAAACTGACGACAGTTTCACAAAACGATGCTTTCGGACCTTTCAAAACGTTGTCCACCTAAATACCGCGCCTGCCACGAGACATGACCGCCAAAACCACCTCTCATGTTGACCCACGCCTGCGAACATTTTAGCAACGTGCAAAAAGTGCCACGCCTGCCATGTGGATGAGAAAGTGCGCGATGTCCGCTGCACCTGTCACGCAAAACGACGTTTTAGACCCCGCACACAATGGACATATAGCTCAAAAAACGAGCACGGCGTGCTAGTAAAACGAATCCAGAGAGGTCTCCCAGCCACACTTTCGTGCGAGACTTCCTTCGAAAACGGAAGATGACGGAACGGATGAGACCACCTCGAATGCCTTAACCATCCGTAAACCCTAACCCCAACTGTGGCCACACTGTTTGCGGAAAAAAAAAAAGGATATAAAACACACAATGTTTGGCCAGTCCAATCCGGTGACGGCATTGAAGATGATCACATCCAAATTCATTCGTTGCTCTTGTAGATCCTGGAACAAGAGCAAGGCGTACTGCCACTCTTTGCATTTCTCACAGGCACTGATAGCTGCACTATAAGCAATTAGATCCTAGATGGCTTCATGGACCAAAACCAAACATAGTTCTTATACTTTTTTGTAGCTTCCCCGAAATCATGGTTTTCCCGATTGGGAAAAAGAAGGAAAATATAAAACTTAAGCACTTTAATAGCACGCCGGAGGATCTGTTTGCAGACTTTTGCTTTTTAAGCCAAAGAGCAAACTCACAGCTGCCTTGGATTTGCTCTCTGTAGGGCCTCCCACCCAAAAAGAAACATATTCCCTTTCTTGATTCCCTTTCTTGATTCCCTATTCTGGTGGATTTCTCATTGGGAAAATGGAAAAAACATCGACTCACAATTTCCAAGACTTAGTAAGTGATGTCCCACATTTATTTGCATACATTAGTATCCCATTGAAACCTCCACTATAGATGATTTGCTTTTAGAAATATGATGCAGTAAATTGTGTTGCTAATCATAGCAATTTAGCAATGCGCTCAATAACCATAGGTAGATATACTTAGTTCATCCATTTATAATCAATTATAGATGGGATATCCCACTGACTGGGGACTTCTCAACGATTTATGGATGGGATCGCAGAGCTGCCTGCCAGTGATATGCCTTTTCACAGGCACTGATCGCGGTGCTGTAGAGAATTACATCGCTTTCTTCCTCAGGCACCGGAAGGTGAGCTTCAAAATGGATGACTCATGATGTGATGTCATGATGATTTATATAACCATGGTCAGTTTTTGGTAGTCCACAAAAATTGTTTGCTGTTTATGTTTATGTTCCATTTGTAGCAAAAAACTAAAGGATCATTATCAAACCCAATAGGATTATAATGGGATTACAATGGGATTATAATAGGATCATAGTGGAATAAACCATGTATACACCAACTTAAAATTCAGGGTTCTTAAGTCATGCGCAATCTCAGTTTAATCAATACTAAAATGGTCGAATGACTTGGATGATTTGGGGGTGCCACCATTTTTTGAAAACCTCATCAAAAGATCCCAAAATGGCAAGTTAAAGGAGGAAATGACGATACCCTTAAATAGTTGATAATTGTTTGCCGGAAAATGGCAAAGGAACCTTTGTGCCAATCAGTTGCCCTTGGTAAAATCGACATTGAAATGCATCAGTTGCAGCTCCTAATCTTTCGGACACACCCCCGTCTCGACTCCCCTGACCATGATGCAAGGATGAGTTTCAGTTTGAAACGTATCATTTTGGGCAGGCTTTCTGCATGGATCCCTGAAGTAAATGGTTCCCACATGGTACCCTCCAGTAAATTAACCAAGACCCTGAAAGATAGGGGCTGGAACACTGGAAGATTTAGTGAAACCACTAAAAATTGGTGATGTTCAGGGTCTATGTTAATTTACCAGAGGGTATATTTACCAACATTTGGGCGATTTTAAGGGTAAATGCTCGTACATATTCCATGCATGGAGCATCTGGGCTGGGTAAGTGGGTTACAAGCACCTTTTAAGAAACTAACGCAGACCCTGGGAAGCGCCTATTCAAGAAGTCGCGAATTCCAAGCCCCATGGATTCAGGGCCTGTGTTGGATGGATGGCATATCCCGTGGTTAGTAATGCTTAATACATGCTTGATAAATGCTTAATAAATGGTTAATACTGTTTGAATTTGTTTAGTCATGTTTATATGATAAGTAAAAAAATGGTTAATAATACTGGCTAAGAATTGTGTCGTACAATGGATTATTGAATGGTAACTTGGAGGATCATCTCATGGATCGTATGTGGTAGTAAATGGGCTAAGAGAAAAAGTTATAAACGAGAAATTTTCTGAATAGGGACTTGGTAACCAGGTTATTAACCACTTACTAAATGGGATGATCCTCCAAGCATGATGTTTGTGTTCCTCCAATTGTTTGCCATCTAGTCACAAGATTTGTTTTGTTTCCAAAGTGAGTGATGAATGCGGTTCCAACATTTATCCAAGATATGTCCCATAATAATCTCCCCTTCCTAATGCCAAAAATTGTTGGATCCAATTCACCTGGACTTTGAGGATGGTATATATCATGCTGGTGGTTTCAACCGTCCTGAAACATATTTCAAACAAACAGCCAGAAGAATCTAGCCCTGCAAGATCAAAAACCCTGCAAAAAAAGTGACCCATGAACAGCTACATCCGGGATTTTTAGGCTGGTATTTTGAAAAGAGGAGGAATGGAGTACTTGGAGGATCATCCCACTTAGTATTTGTCCCCATTCTGTGGGTTATCCCATTATTCTAAATGGGTGAACTAACCATGCTTAACAACCAGTTGCGATCCCCAGGATTATTCCTCCAGTGACCACTAAATAATCCATTATGGTATTATATAATCATGATTAGCAATAACGAACCATTATACATTTTGTCAAATACTACTGTTGATGGAAGAAATTCTGCACCACTTTCAAAGGCCTACACTTGAAACCTCGCGCTCCTAATTTAATATTGTTTCAAGACACAGTGATCAAAATGGATTTGCGCGAGTGACGGAAATCCTGCACCACCTGTTAACATGTCATTCAACATTGAGCTTGAGGGTGCGGAGGTGCAAGTTATGCATCAGCAAATGTAAGATTATAGAGGTGGCGCAGGATTTCTTCCACCCACCGTATCAAGCCATTAAATGGGATGATCCTTCAAACACTATCTATTCACTCTGATCCTTCGATCATCGCCTATCCTCTGCAGTCGCCCAAGGGAGTCGCCCTTGGTGCCAAGTGGCATTGAGACCTTCCAACTCGCTCAACAATGCCAGAGCCTCCTGCCACCTCGCTACGGGTACCCAAAAATTGCGATGCTATAATAGTGGTTATGGTTATATAATACTGGTTAATAATAATAGTGGTTATACAGAAGTTATACAATAGTGGTTATATAATAGTGGTTATGTACCTGTTTCTTCAACGCGTGACCTTCAAAAAAGCATCGTTTTTCGAGGTCACAACATAGCCCATTTTAAGGGTCACTTAACCACCTGAAAAGGGTCACTTTGAAGAACCTGGGCTATATTCCATAGTGGTTAATAATGGTTAGTAATGGTTAGTCATGTTTAGGTATGGTTGGTAATGGTTAACAATGGTCAACAATGGCATCAAAGCTGGTGCCCTCCCCGGTGAGTTTTTGTTGGTCTATTGGTTTATAAACCTCATTAAATTAAGTAGTTCCAGATATCTCTGTAAACCCTAGTGAAGTTGGAGTTTAAAACTAACTTAGCTACCTATGGGGCACCAGGCACCACCTGCACCGCAAAACATGGACCCACTTTTAATCATCAACACACCACAATTCATCCAAATCATTGAATACCGTGTTTTTGTTCCATCAAATCCTCCTATGAAACATCATTAAATCCTAATCAAATACCAGTAAATCCCAAGAACTTTCGGTAGTTCTGAACGTCAACATGCCGCTGATCCTGAAAAATATGTCAGTCCCATATCGTGCGTCCCCGGTGCACCTGCCATTCTTTTCACATGCGCTCATGGCAGCTGTGTAGGTCACCCGGTTGCCTTGAAAGGAACCTTGGTGGGCCATCGGAAAAACCGCTAGCTCATCCTACTTCCATACTTCCACTTACCCTCTGGTAAACGTTTACATAACGATTTGGAAAGATCCACCATTTTGAATGGGTAAATCAACTATTTAACTATGGCCATGTTCAATAGCAAACTGTTAGTTTACCAAAGGGTAGTAGATTACATCCCGTTGATCTGGTGGGATAGGGTGAATAAGGGGTGAATGCAGTCATAACTGGTGCTTCTTGACATGTTATAACCAATCCACTTGCTAAGTCAGGTGAACCAGCAAGTACTGCAGTTGTTTTGGGATATTCAATGATTTCATGGCAATCAATCTCTGGTTGGTGGTTGAGGCCTACCCCTCTAAAAAATATGGAAGTCAGTTGGGATGATGACATTCCCAACTGAATGGAAATAAAACAAATGTTCCAAACCACCAACCAGATCTTAAATATCCTGCAAAAGTAGCTGGGAACTGTCGCAAAATATATGATACAGTACTGAGACGTCAGATGCCCAGCCGTGGACAAATGCGGCGTAGCCCAGCCGTGATTGCGAAGCCCATCATGGGACAAAATGCGGCCAAAAACCAGTGGATGTTTGAGGTTTTTTGCGGTGGGCAAAGCCTTTTTTCTGCGATTCTCAGAGAATGGATTCAACATTTATCCAACAATGTGGGGCCCCCAAACGATAGCTAAGTTGGGGCTCACATAAGTCCAATGTCACTATGGTTTATTATACGCAAATAACGAACGATCGTATTCATGGCTGGTTCATCTAAACCAACGTTCACATCACTGGGCGCCACATCAAGTATTGATGATTCCCCGTTGATTGTGATCATCCCCAATTATCCCTACAATGTGGGGTCCCCCAGTGATGTGAACGTTGGTTTATAAACCCCATGAATACTATAGTTATAAGTATGATAAACCAAAGTTATTGAGGTTATGTTCTTCACCAACTTAGCTATCTTGGGGGCCCCACATTGTACTAATATATAGTATAATATCCTATGATCATCAAATAATAATCAACCAACATGGATTGTGATAATCCCCAATATATATATATAATTAGTAATATTTAGCAATATAACATCATATAACCCAACAAGTGTCAAACACTGCTCTTGGATGTGCCGGCCCCAGGCATCGTAAAGGTCGTGACGGTGGTTTGCAACCCATAGAAAAAGCCTTTTTAAAAATCATAGAAATCTAGGTGGTTTGACTAACAAAATCGTGTAGTGTATCCCCAAAATTGATTGTTAATCACACTTTTCCGTACAAGGTGGTGCCCCAGTTCGTTAGCTAAGTTGGTTCATCACATTGTAGAAACATGGCCATTCGGCGGTCAGTAGATTGCTACCATCGCGTGCAAGGTGGTGCCCTCCTGATATGCAATCGTTGGTTCCCCAACCGTTCACCCAGAAACCAACTTGGTGTACTTGGGGCCCCGTAATACATGTAATATTGGTGGTTTAATCAGACTTGCTGGCGAACTAGCCACGAATCCGTTACAGTAGGTTGGATAAAACACTAGCTATAAGATTAACCTTACTTGCCACTGATAACATCTTATAACCAAGGATATAACCCACTTAGGGTTCGTGGGATGAGACACCAAGTAGCTAAACCACCATTTTCCGAAGGAAATGCAAGCAGTTTTGCGATTCGTACGTGCCATTCCCACTTGGAGTTGCTGGATTTCCCAGCTGGAAAAATGCCAGGCAAATCATCGACAAAACCGCAAATCCAAAAAGATCGATATAAAATCCTCCATTTATAATCATGTATAGGTGATTTTTCTCATTAGAACCTTCATTTATAGTGGATCTTCCATTTTATCCCCACTTTATACCTCCATCCAAGCCATCCAAGACACTCGCTTTCAGCCGTTGCAGCAGCATCAAGGCTTGTTGCCAGAAGCCTCTGCCACAGGCACTGAGAGTCGTGTTGTAGGACACCTGGACCACGCGTTAGGATCCCCCGGTACACGAAACCATCAGAAAATTGTTATGCTTTAACCAAGAAGAAATTTATAGGTGCTGTCCGAAAAAGAAAGATACCCTCTAGTAATTTAACATAACTATTGACAATACCCCATTTATAGTTGATTTATCCATTCAAATGGGGATTTTCTATAGCTATGTAAACGTTTACCAGAGGGTAGGGGAAAACAACTCTATACCTGTACCTACTAAGCAACTCCAGGACGCCACATCAGTCTCCATTTTTTTTCCTTGGAGTTCACTGAGAAACTCAGAAGCTTCTGGCCATTTGCCTTGCAGCTCCTGGCTGTTTGATCACCCAGCCCAGTGCCTCTTTTTCCCATCTTTCGATGGGGTTTCACAAAATGAGGCATCCCCAAAATCATGGTTGTTTCAATACTAAAATGGGCGAATGACTAGGATGACGACTGGGTATATACCACCAAGTTAGGAACCCCCCAATCATGCTTGACAGCAACCAGCTTGTTGGGTGGGTTTGGGAAGATTTCTCCTGCAAAAAAATCACCCGAATCCGAGACGTGGTGCGGCAGGGAAATCGAATAGAACTTTAGGACCCCCTGATATCTTCCATAGTTTTCCAGCCAATTCCCAAAGCAATCAATTGACTCAAGCAAATCTCAAAGTGTCAAAAGAGTTGAGGACTGAGTTGTGTGTGAAGACATCTGGCATTATGTCGGTCATTGTGTCCATGGTTGAAGCCAAGCTTATTGAGCTTGGCCATGCCGACACACGGCCACAGTTGTAGATCAGCGAATTGAACAGAACCTGGCCAGAGAATCGATCCCTCTTGGGTAAAAATGGTGCGTTCTTAGCAGGGTATGATGTATCCCTCCACCAACGTGGTGATGGTAATTAACCTACTTGGATGCGCATCGTCCATAACTGGCACCTGGTACACCATATGCAACGGGCTGCGATATGGTGCCCGAGGATGCAAACAGGTACCATCCCAATCCGATGTATCACGTGTTTATTTTTTGGGGGTACACCACGACAATTCATCAAGAAAGTCTATTAATCATTATTAATCCGACATTGACATCAACATCCTTTTAAAAGTTACGTAAGTTCCTTCAAATTACCACATTTTACGAGCGACTTTACACTGGCACTTCACCCTCCAAGCACCTGCAACGGTTCCCCCGTAGAAAACCCCTCTCCTCATCAGCTCTCAACTGCTGGGCTCCGGCGCGGCTCCAAACGTTGATGCCTCGCTGCCAGAGACCAAAAGGCAGTGAGGCGACCAGACTGGTGAAGACCACCACGTTGCTCTGCAACATCCTTGGAGCGTGAAAAAAAATATGGGAAGATTGGAATATAATGGATACTCTCTGGTAAACTAACATAGCTATGGAAGCTATGGCCCATTTATAGATGGTTTACCTATTAAAAATGGTGATTTTCTATGGCAAACTGTTACTCATTACCAGGGGTATGGAGTGATATGCATGGATAACCCAACTATGAAATTGTGTTGGTCTTATATCATACCAAGAATAGATTGATGATAAAAAAATCCCATATGTTCTTAGGAATCCCCATGCTGAATCAATCATCATGGGTATATAAACCACTATGAACATCGATTTATGGGAAAACAACATATCAATTTCCCTATATGGAGGATTCCGTCTTGTCATGAGGGTAGCCCCAAATCATCCAAGTCATGACCATATTAGTATTGAAACCCATGGTTTTGGTGATCCCCCATTTCAAGAACCCCCCAGATAATGGAATGAAGGGATTTAAAATGATATGACATGTGACATATAATAAATGAGGACCTAACTTGATCTAACTTAGAACCTAAGTGATCTAAGCAGCAACAAAAACATCGATTTAACCTCTGATGTCATCAAACATGGCTTGCTGGAAACTCCACCATTTAATACCTTTTTTATATATGTGTTGTTCCCAGAAAAAACACAACTCCATTCACAATATACTTACTGTAGGCTATTTTCGATAGAGATCTTTAGTGGCAAGAGCAAATAAAACTAAGCTACTCAACCAAAGTTTACCCAGCTCACACACCGCGCTGCTTCCGTTCTTTCTGCTTCGAGGAGCAAAGAGGCGCAAACCGTTTCGAGTGTTCAAAATCCCATGGTTTTGGGGGTTGAAAATGCATAAAAACATATACCCTCTGGTTATTTAACATAGCCATGGTATAGATGGCCCATTTATAGATGGTTTACCTATGAAAAATGGGTGGATCTTTCCATGGCTATGTTAAATAACCAGATGGTAAAAGCCACTCAACACCTAGCATTCATCGTACGTGACACTGATTTTCACCAACCAGTTATTCAACCAAGGTATACAATGTGGTCCCCCCACTGCCACTTCTAACTTCGGGAAACCCCACGGGAAACCCCATCCGACCAGCTGCATATATCTACCAATATCATCCAATGGTCCAAGATCTACTGCAAATATGAACCATGTTGTAAACCGTTCAAATGGCTATCAACTTACCTGGGGGTCATCAGATTCTTCTTCGGCCACACATTGTCTACCAAACTTAAAAAACCCAGCCTCCATCCTCTCAGATTGGAAACTAAACCCCAAATCTGGCAAAATCACTTTGGAGGTACAAGGTGGTGCCCCCCAGTTATATCTACCCTGTTTTGTAACCTCATTAAGTATAGAATAGTAGAGATAAACACAAGTTGGAGTTATGTGTTTTTTTAAACTTCGCGAATCTTCGCGAACACAGCACCACCAAGCCAACACGTTGCGCGGCTGGTCGCATCTGCTCCGCATGTCTGACCAGGGCAAATCCCAGTTGCCACGAACGCTTCGCGAATTTGGCGATCTTTGAGGTCATGCTGGGTGACAAAAAGAACTTTGCCAGGTCACCTTTCTCGGATCTCAGAATGGGTTAGGGAAATGACTGGCCCAGGCCGAAAACCCCAAGTTCTGTGGCAAATCCTGCAATTTCCCGTTTTTTACAAAATAAAAACTGGGAATGTTCAACTCACGGTTGATGTTTTTTTGGGGCTATACTTTACTTTCTTACCCATAGGATCCATGGTGCTGGTATATATGCTAACATGAGGTATATTGATGGGATCCATGGCACACCATATATAGCAGCACCATGGATCCTATGGGTTATGATATTTTTCCATCCCCCGATGAGTCGTATATTGAATATCAGCAAAACATCGGGTTCTGCGGGATGGTGGAAATACACTGGTGACATCTGGTGTTTTTGGCACAACAGGCGCCTCCGTTCTGCATAGAGCAAGTACCAAACCAGGGAGTTTTACATATCACAGTGATGTTTTCTGTGATGTAATATAATGGAATGTAATGTAATGTACTGGAATGATGTATAAAGAAAGCTTCAAAACATATGCTCAACATTGTTCAAAAAAAACAAAATCGGAAACACCCTCTGTCACTAAATTATCTCTATTATATCTCAATTGCATGCCCTTCCTATTCCCACGCAATGATCATTTATCCATCATATCCGCATTAAATCCACACTCCTTTTGTCCTCATTAAAGGTAGGTCATCCCCTTGTTGATGGTCATATTAGTTACATCCTCATCGATGGTTATATCAGTAAAATCCAACCAGTTCTATCACTAGTCTGGTTTGCTCAATCCCCGGTGGGGCATAGATAGCTAAGCTGGTTTGTAACTAGCGTTAATTGTAGATATACTGGTTGGTGGTATACCCACCCCACCCCTCTGAAAAATATGAGTTCGTTAGTTGGGATGATGACATTCCCAACTGAATGGAAAGTCATAGAATTCCATGGTTCCAAACCAACCAGTATAACATTATTATATAGACCAACAAAACAAATAAAATAATCTGGTTTTTACGGCACCATTTCGCTGGGGGGCATCCACGTAACGTAGTTCCCACTATCATCCAGATCAATGAGTTTCCATACTACGTTGGTTATAATATATACATACATACATACATACATAACATAACATACATACATACATACATACATACATACATACATACATACATACATACATACATACATTACATACATACATACATACATACATACATACATACATACATACATACATACATACATACATA
>Ga0126342_10003388_pt1 | contig 26295 bp, 26 predicted proteins | sample Cyp1metagenome_FD_92528 | JGI IMG/M metagenome (GOLD analysis project Ga0126342, IMG submission 92528) | Coral microbial communities from Lord Howe Island, Old Settlement Bay, Australia - Cyphastrea 1 metagenome | ecosystem: Host-associated > Invertebrates > Cnidaria > Coral ...
ACAGGGCCTTGTCCAGATGTACTTCCTCCAGTTCCTCTGATTCAATAATGGTTGTTGAGGGCGGTACAGAGGAGACACGCTCGTGGTCACCGGTAACAACAACCTCCTGCATGGTCAGTACCTTGCTCGGTTCACTGGCGTGACTGACCGATGCAGTCAGGATCAGGGCCGGAATAATCCAGGGGATCTTCTTGTTCTTCTTCATTCTCTTTTGTGCGTATAGATTGACGGTTACATTGACATGTCAGTGTTCTTCCTGTTGCAGCATCTCTTTGCTGACCTTGACGCCCAGACGAACAAAGTGGTCTTCAGCGTCCTTGATGGTAATTTTCCAACGCCCTACAGTGTCAGGGCGAAAACAGAAATAACCGTTGCGGTCAGTGCGTCCGCTCTGGAAGGGGACTTCAGTATTGGGAGCAAAAATTTCTACTGCGGCATAGCTCATTATTTCACCGTCATCATAGGAGGCAGATGTGCAAAGGGCTTCACTGCTGCTCTCAGTTCCACCGTGTACCCCGTGGGCCAGGCTTTGGCTGGCAAAGAACCCGGTGAGTCCGAGAGTGAGGAGAAGAACCCCTGTTTTTTGTAGAGTATTGCTCATGATATCTCCGATGCAGGTAATACGATTTTGTACTTTGTAATATTGGGCCGTAAAAAAATCAGCACCTTCATTGATATGCTGATTGTTTAAAAATTTGAATTTCATCTAATGAAACATATTATTATCGCCCGGACAATGGGACGAATGACTCAATTTTCTAGGTAAATGAGCTGGGTTGCTTAGAAAATTCGGGTGGAATCGGGCTATCTGGGAGAGGGGGGAAAGCTGTGGTGGTCAGGAAATCCTGCACAGTCATGGAGTGTGACATTTTTTCAGCAGATATGAGATGCCCAGGCAGTAGGAGAAGATCCTTGTTTTTTTGGGAGAGATTCCCAGTTCTCGGGCAGTATCTGCAACTGGGGGGGCTTTTGGGTGGTGGGAATCGGGATATTTTAGGGAGAAAGGGAAAAAAGAAGCGTACCAGGTCCATCTCTCTCCCTGTGTTTACTATTCGCCAATATTTGAAAGATCGCAGATTTCCAGCATGTAGCGGCTGTAGGAAAGCAGGCTTGTCACGAACAGATCATAGGAGCTGGCATCAATAAAGCTTAGTAGGTTTGCTTGAGTGAAGCGAAAGCGGACAAAAGCCTAAAGTTCAAATACTGAGCCCACTTTTTTATGGCCAATTTTTTCATAGTAAACATCTTCATCAGATAGCGCATAAACAGTCAAAGTTGAGAAATTGACATTAACTTGTTCAAGTAGCGACCGGCCAATTTTTTGATTTCTATATTTTGGAACTACGAATAGTTCGCTAATATACACGGCGAATCCTTCATCCAACAATGCTCTAACATACCCACAAAACTCGTTGTTTTCATGGCAAACATATGTAACTCCTTTTTTAAGAGCATTCTTGTAAGTTTCTATCGTATCGCCATTAGTAAACATATCCCAGTTGGGGTCATTTTTTATTGCTGAAAGAACAGCTTCTTCGTGTTCAGGCTTATACTTTGATATTTCCATCTTTCTAAGCTTTTTTTGTATCAGAATTTTTCCTTGTATAGCTTGGGTCTGCTTGAGTGAAGCGAAAGCGGACACAGGCCCTGCTATGGATAAACTTGTCTGGTTTCGTTACACTCAATCAGCCCTGCTTACTCGTTAGTAATACTGTAAAAAAATATTCATGATTGTACCATTTTTCTGTGTGTGTTAATTTCGTCTCGCAATTCTAACGCAACAGACCTTGCTTTCTCGGCAAAGTCATCACCGCTACTTGCGTACAAAACACCTCTTGATGAACTAATGATCATCCCGGTACCATCATTGGTCTGGCCCGATTTTACCATTGCCTCTATATCTCCACCTTGAGCACCAACTCCGGGTACAAGAAACGGCATATCGCCTACTACTTTCCTTATTTCTGACATTTGGGATGGCCACGTAGCTCCAACGACGAGCAGACAATTTTTGTGTGTATTCCAATGTTCGCTGGCTACCCGAGCTATACGTTTGTATAATGGTTCACCGTCAATCTCTAAATCCTGAATATCACCTGCTCCTGAATTAGATGTGCGACACAACAATATGGTTCCTCTATCTTTATATGACAAAAACGGCTCTACAGAATCGCGGCCCAAATATGGGTTAACCGTCACTGCATCTGCCCCATACCTTTCAAATGCCTCAATTGCATATTTTTGCGCGGTACTCCCGATATCTCCTCGCTTTGCATCTAAAATAACAGGAATGTGCGGATAGGAATTTTTTATATAATCTATGGTTTGTTCAAGTTGTTTCTCAGCAGATACAGCTGAAAAATAGGCTATTTGCGGTTTAAACGCGCAAACCAAATCATGGGTTGCATCAATAATTGCTTTATTGAAATGAAATATCGACTCTGTAATATTTTTCAATTTTTCGGGAAAGCGTGATACATCTGGATCAAGTCCCACACAAACCAAAGAATTGTTTTGTTGCCAGATGGTTTTCAGTTTTTTATTAAAGTTCACTTGTACTCCTATGAGGTATAATGCATAGCTAAGCCGCTGCGCCAATAGCCTTCGCGGAAAACGACTCTTGTTCACGCGGTCGGCTTGAGTGACTTGTTAGCCTGTTTGAGTTCAAAAATCACATTTTTTTGCGGCGGATATTGATTCTTCTAAATGTTTCAAAATAAGTCCCATCACCGCAGCCTAAGTTGAGGGTGCTTTCATTTCTATTGTTGCCGTTCCTCTTGAGAGCCTTGTTAGGTTTCGACATTACTGAGTAATTTGTCATAGTTCCACACTTGAGCCTCAATATAGAACTGATATTCATAGTACTGTGTACCTATGGATTGACCAACCGGGATTGCACCCTGACTAATTAGCTCATTCATTTTTTCAATTGTAAATACTCTACCATTAAGCTCTTTGTCGAATAATGGGTGTTTATTATATTCACTTAACCAAGTGGAAAAGAAGCTATCCGGATAGGTAAAACTAATTTCTTTCGAAGAAAACTTCTTTAAGGGAATTTTTACTTCTGATGTTTCACCTTCAAATGATTCGAATTGGCTCAAAAAAGGTGATGCACCAAGTGAGAAATAGCATGGATACATTGTCTCTGGTTCACCACCTAATTTAACAAACTCTTTGTACAACCACTGTTCTACTTTTCTTCGATTTCTAATTCTTTGCTCTGGATTAGCATGAAACCACTGATGGTTTGGGAAATACTGCTTCATGAATACAGGTATTTCACTATCAGGTAGTTCTGAAATACTCCTAAATGGATTCATTCCTTTTTTGAAATATCGGTGAAGGTATAGTTCCATATCCAAGAAGTCTAACGTCGCATTATGTATTTATTTTTATCCACTGTTCTCAATCTATTTTGTACAGTACATGTTCACACAGATTACTGCTAGCTTTTACACTTGGGTGGTTGAAATTCTTATTGGAATTAGTCATTCCAAGGCGCTACATTACAGCCTATGACCGCTTGTTTGGCACAGGCAGACACAACCTCATCAAGTAACAAATAAAAACGAGCGGAGTAGTATGTGTCAGGTGGAGCAACTTGTTAGGCATTTTGGTATTCTCTAACCATTTCAAAAAATCTGTTGACCGACGCCTTATGCTGTTCTTCAGTAGCACCTTCCGAAAACCCCACCCATTTCATACCTTTTGGGGAAAACCCCATTTCGATTGCTAAGATCATGTTCTGCCAACCCGCTGTTGACTCGTAAAAGCCTAATTTCTTTGCAACCCAATCATGAAATTCAGGAAAATTTGAAAGGAATTTTGTAAGTTTTTCTTCATTTTGTATTCCAAAAGTATACCCGTCTATGAACGATCTAATATTTGATAGCTTGTGCTCACCGGTATACATTGCGGTTCTCATACTTAAAGCTTCTATTAACTCGTAAATGTTATTCATAATTTATACTTACGTGTGCCTGGCGTTGCGATAACCGGCTTTTTTCAGGGCGACCAAGGATCGGCGAAAAAAGTCAGGTTTAAACACTTGTTAGGCTGATTGAATGTAAATATTACAGATGTTTATCCATTCTAAAAAACACAGCAGGTAGAAATCTTGAATTTGGCCACGTTGAGGACTCGACCATTCCAAGCCGTTTGTATAACCTCCTTGCACCATCATTTTTCGCTGAAACATCTAAACTTAGTCTGCTTGATCCGCTTGCTTTGGCACGTTTCTCAATGTCGTTCATGAGAAGTGAACCAATACCTGCTCCCCTAAGTTCCGGTTCGATAGCGATTCCCTGTACGTAGAAATCACCCTCGGGGATAGTCTCAAGGATGCGCCATACTGGCGCAAAAAGGATCCGCATTAGCTTCAGTCGAATAGCATTCCTTTTCGCGGCTCGTCGCAATGGTTCATCAGAAAACATCTGATGTTGTTTTTCAGTAAATGTTGAACTCATACCAACTATCTTGGTATCAACTTCAGCAAATATGACATTCTCATGGGAGAGTGCATGGCCTGAATCGATGAATGCGGAAGCTATGATGCTTTCTGATTCAGGGCCCAGCATAAACCGGAAAAACCCTTCTGCAGCCTGATCGAGGTAATGAGCGAATTGCAAACCTTCGCCAGATTCCGGTCTTGCCGGTCTAAATGATATTGACTGTTCTTTGAGATCCATTGTTGATATGATTTGTTGAACTATTTATTTCCTGCCTAACGTGGAGTTAAGGGGCTGCGGGGCCTCTAGTAGACATTATACCGATCTTTTTTCAACATGCTGATTTTATTAAAAGTCGCTATTTTGCGAATAACGTAAAATTAGTCAGTTAGCGGAAATCGATATAATGTCTAGTAGTTACTTTATAGGTTTGGATTTCCTTTTGATTAATCTCGGACTTTTTAAACACCGAGCCTCACGCAGTCCCTCTTGAACATTTTGTTAGCTTTTTTATATTATTTTTAAAGTTATAGCTTTGTTTTTACCAATGCTGTTCTCAACTAAATAGCAAAAAATTTCTTCAGATTCACGTTCTTCAAGTATGCCAAATACGAAATCCTCACTAACACTCCAGTGGGTTAGAGGGAACTCCTTCGTTTTGAGTAAATTATTGATGTTTTGAGATAAATCGCAATAAAATTTCCATTGATATTCAATTAGTTCTGCCCATTCATCTTCAACTTTATTTTCCATGAATGCGGATATTTTCTCATAGATAGGATGAAGTGACTCAAACATATTATTTTCTACATCAACTTCCCATTCAGGCGGAGACCATTTGGTTTCACTATCTATGATATTTTGAATAGTATTATATGCAAAGCATGGCGCTAAAATCTTAAAGTAGTCACAATAAAATAACCAGAAACTACAAGCGTATACAGTTCCGTTTGGAACAGGAAGAGATTGCAATGTAGAAAATATACTATCTTCTACTTCTTTAAAATATTCTTTATAGTCTTTGGTAAGCGCCATATTTTTTGAAAGCTAACGACCGGGGTGAGCTGTGTTTTCGCCGAAGGCGAAAACATCAGTTCCACCCCATGGTTAGTCTTAGTTTTCTTTATATATCCTAGTGAAGTTTGCAAATTTGGTATTTTGTAGATCTTGTTCAACAACCTTTTTAGCTATTTCAAAATCAACTACAAAGCAGCATACTTCCATTGTATCTGATCCAATACTCCCACCATCACAATGTCCAAGTCCAGTCCAACCAAGTGTTTCGGACATTCTATCTTGAAGTTCATATCGTTTATCAAGATCTTCCTTATTTCCAAAACCATCTACTGCGTATTCAATTAGCAATATATCATGATCTTCAGTTTCTATTGGAAGAAAACCATTTTGGACTTGTTCGTTGATTATACCTTGAATTTTCTCATGGTATTTCGGTGTTGAAGACTCATGTATTTCATAATTTTCACCTTGAGTACCAAGTTCCCCCCAATGTATGGTATGAGTTCCTTCATAATCCCAAGTTTCCCAATATTGTTTAGGTGTAGTGTTCAGGTTATATATTTTAAACATTTCGTTTTGTTCCTTTCCTTATTTTAGACTAACAGTATTAATAAGTGGAAAGCTTTCCACTTATTCCGATATTAAGGCGAAAAACAGGAAAGCTTTTTCCCCTGCTCGTCTGCGATTGGGGTATAATATCCGCCAAGTTTGGGAGGATGCAGTCACTGCACTCAAGGTAATGCATTGTATCACAGGCCGTGATATTGTTTTCTCATGGTTCGCGTATTGATTTTGAAAATCTGTAACCTGACTCCAAGGTGCTGTTTGGATGCTGATGATATGACGCGTTTCAAAATCTCTATCCAAACCTCATTGCTTCTGGTGCTGGCTCAAATGTTATATACCGCGATAATTTTCCAATTGCATTATTACGGTCGGTACTCCGGCAGGATTCAGTCCACCATCCTTAAGATCAGAAAAGCCAAAGCCCGAATATAAGTTTCTTGCAGAAGTTCCTTCAGGAACCGATTTGTCAAAGGTTTGGACAAATATATTTTTCTGAAAATTCAGCATGCCAAGAGCAAATTCGACCAATTTTTGGCCAGAACCTTTTCCACGATATTTTTTTGAAACTGCAAGCCAGGTTATTTCATTTGTTTCCTTTGAAATTACAACACCACCAATGAGTTCCCTGTTATTTCCATGTGGTTCTGAAGAGATGCAAAATGCAGTGTTTGATGCAATAGCTTGTCGTAAAGTTGCCTGAAAATCTATATTATCTGCCATAGGACCAAATAATGGTTCGACTTCCCGTGCAAGTAAGATCCATGCTTCAATCTCCGTTGCTTTTGCATGAACAACATCCATTTTTATGATACTCTTTATCTTTGTTTTTGAGTGCGATGCCAAAAGAGCTGGCAATGAAATCATCCGATTGAGCAATTGCTGAGGTTGCCATTGGTGATTTGCTAATCAGCAACGCGGCTTTTTGCGCCAGCTGCATTTACCTTGTTTGGCGCGTTTTCTTTTGTGTTTTCTGAAGATTTGCCAAAATAGGAGGCCGGGGGCAAACCAGCGTTAATGGTCTCTTGAGGTAATTCACCATAAAACTGATCCATAAGCCCCTGAGGTTTGTATTCACCAGCGATTACAGCCTTAATTCGATTGGTACGGTCCAGATTCCGGTCAGGATGCTCTGTAATGTGAAATGTCTTTGGCGCTATAAGCATGGCAATTAAGGAAATATATTGATCTTCAGTCAATGTGTTGACTGGTTGATGGTAGTATGCATTTGCCGCAGACTCTAGACCAACTATAGGTTTTTCAGCAACTTTACCGAAATACATCGTATTAATAAATAAGGTAAGTTGATCATCCTTTGGTATCAAATCGTTTATAACAAATCGTGCAATCAGGGACTGTTTTATTTTTGCAATACCTGGTTTGAAACGATTAAAATACAACTTTTTTCCAATTGCCTGTGTAATTGTCGTTAATCCAGCTCCGGGCGTTGAGAGGTCAATACCATTATGGGTATAAAAACCAGGGTCTTGTACTTTAATAAGTATTTCTCTTTGTCGTTTGCTTAAGTCATGACTGAGAATTTCAAATTTCTTTATCATACCATTTGGGTATCTCCATTGAGCCTTTGCCAGGTCTGAGGAGATGATGTTACGGGTATATTTCCGTGCCTCCTGGATGGAATATACATAGTAAGCAGAACTTCCCAGGAAAAATATACATAAAATTATCCCGGTGTATTTGGTACATTTCTTCATTTGTTCTATTTTGAACCGTTAATCTTCCAAACCGCTGTTGTGCTGGGGGCAGGTGGATGGGCTGGTTATGCTTTCTCTTTTAATGTTTCTATGTACTTGTTCAGTAGTTCTCCTGCATCAGTATTAAATTCTTCCAAAAAACTATCTTTGAATTTTTGTCCGGCTTGCAATTTGCTAACAAATCTTTCAAAACGTTGCGGGTAGTTTTTGGCAATATATAGAACAAACATCCCACTCTGACTATAGAACATTTTGGGACCTATAGAATCTGTCGCTTTAAGTTTTCTATTAAATAATGTGCCTTTTGATACAGGCAGAAAGTGCTTGCCGTTAATAAAATTTTCAATGGTCTCTTTTTCGAAGTTTCTTGGTGCTCCACCACCGTCTGACACATAAATAGCCAAACCTTCTCTGAACCATCTTGGTAAGGTACGGTTGAAATCAATGACGCCAAGTGCTTGAGAAAGTTGAACATGGGAAAGTTCATGGCCTACCATTCCATATACTTCATCTGGCAAATTAAGTAACATGCCTGATAAATAAACTTCATTTCCTACAGAAGCTCCTCTTGCTTTTTCTGATACACCAGAGAATTTAGAAAAACTTTTTGTGCTCGCAAAAGCATACACGATTACTGGTTCTTTAAATTTCCCATACTGTTTTGATTTTACAGCTTCAAGTGCTTTGGGTAAATGAAGAGCTGCTTTTTCAGCTAATGCCTTAGCTCCATCTTCATATAAGATTCTGCTGTCTGATGGTAACTCTTTGAAATCAATTGTAATGCGAGCTATTTGAGACTCTATCAACCCACAACCACTGGTGGATAAGAAAAGAATAATTAATATCGCAATAATTGAATATGTAGTCTTTTTCATAAGGATATTTTTGTTACATAAAAATGTTTTATATTTTATTTTTGACTATCCGCTTTATTAAAAGCCCAGCCATGCTTCTACTACTTTCTTTTGGTTTCATAGCCCAATGTTTTTTCATGATCCCGCCGCAATGACAGTGCCTGTTGCAATCATAATCCCGCCTGCTGATTTGTTCATTATTTTGACAGATTTTTGGTCTGAAAGGAGAGAGCGTGCCCGTGAGGCAGCATATGCATATGCTGTCAGCACAGAGGTCAAAACAACTGTGACAACAAAGGTGATTGTGACAATGTCACTGCTGTTCAGTACTGACAGGTCAGTAAATGTCGGCAGAAAACCGCAATAGAACAGAATGACTTTCGGGTTTGAAAGTGTTATCAGGAGGCCGCTGATAAAGTTCCTGGATTCAGGGGGGCTCCTGTTGGTCTGTTCCAGGTTTCCGTCAGAGGGTTCTGAGAAAAAAATCTTCAGACCGAGCCATATAAGATATGCACCCCCGCATATCCTGACTACTACAAAGAGTTCTCCAAATGCCTGTGCAAAAAATGAAAGGCCAAAAACAGCGAACATCAGGTAAATAATATCACCGGCAACTATACCAGCAATCATCCGCAAGGCAGGTCGGAAACCTGATGCAAGGGATCTTGCGACTATTGCAAAAACACCGGGCCCAGGGCTTGCTGCCAGGATCAGCATGGCAAGTGCAAGGCTGAGTAATGAGGTAAGGCTCATCTGTTTTTTTTGAAATGTTTTTAACCTTAATCAGCTTATTAATGATTTGTAACAAAAGTTCGGGTTATGAGGTCTCTAAATTCGGCAAAAGCCCTGCTATGAACAGTTTGCGACGGCCTGCTCAATTGCCTGATTTTGCAGGATGTCCCGTCTTAAGTTGGTAGCCGTTCCTCTTTATAAAGTATGTTTAGACATAATTCCTGTATCATTATGACCATGAACATTCAATCATGATATGAGCGTTCTGGAAGTCGTTTGCACCCATCATTGGCTTCTAACAGACGTTTTTTTTGCAATGAGGCAAATGATGGCGATTCAGGAAACATCTCAACCAACTCATCAACGGTTAAGATTGGCACGGTACGTAAATACGCTCGACAGGCGTTCGCATACTCTTGATACCAATACTCAGGAATTCGTGGTCGCCTGAGTCTTGGTGTCGTCGGATTCCCATAACGGTCATGAGAGTCCTTGATAGGTGTGGATACATAGTGATACATATATTCATCAGCGGTTAACACCGATGAGTACCAGGAATCCGCTACCCCCATCGTACCACAATGTTTGATAAACCCATATTTTGGTGTGTCGCTTAAATCAATCACTGTTATGCCTGTGTCATTTTGAGCCGTGACAGGATCGTGAAAAATGTGTGTGTGCTCGGCATACGGCATCGTCACCGGCTTCGCATAAATGCCTGTCGTGCGACAGCAGGTGTACAGGGCTTTGAAATAGAATTCAATGTGAGAAATCACATGTCCACTCTGTGTAAACGTATAACTCCCATCAGTGTGGCCTGAACAATGCGTACGATATTCAGAAAAGGAAATGTGCAATGGGCTGACACTCATCACCTGTTCCCCATCATCATGCAGATGTTTACGATGGAATGTCAAGAGATTCGCCAGAAAAATAATACTGTCGTAGGGCATGAGAAATTGAAGATGCAACCCAAGAATACTGTTCCTGTAAAATCGACCAGCCATTGAGTCCTCATCAACCGTGTCAGGTTTGAACAATTGGTGTGTGGTGTGCAAATACACCTGATGTCTCTCTCCCATGGCTCTCACTCCTGCTCATAATAAGAAAAATTATGAAGTTCCCCATATACTGCCGAATGCTCGTCAACACGGATTGACGAGATGAGTGTGTTGCTGTTGTTCAGAGACATCATCACAGAAGCCTGTGAATTGCTTTTCCTTTCTCTCTGACATACGCGCTAACAATTTATTGTCAAAACTTCAATTGTATAATATTTTCCGACGTAAGAGTGCTAAAGTTTTAATAAGTGGAAGTTTTCCATGCTATTCCTCGCACCATACCGTATAACTGCGAGCTTTGAAAACACAAAAAATAACAAAGGCAGATCAGGGGACGCAAAGCGTCTCCCGGCCTGCCATTTCCTTTAATTGGTTATGAACGTTTGTCTATCTTTTGTTGAATCGAAAAGCTATCTTCATTTGATGCTTCTGAAATGGTAGAGGTACCGCTGAAATTTGGTTTTATGAATCCTAATGAAACAATTATCAAAAAGATTGAAACGTAAAAAGATATTATTTTTCGTAAGTTAATTATCATTTCAATTAACCATGGTTGGAGGAACTCAACACCGTTCAGGCGCAGAAAATAGTTGGCAGCTCTTATGGATTTTTTTCCATGAATACGATCTGGACATTTTGTGATAGATTTTGTTGATGATATTCCTCATAGCCGAGTTTTTGGTATAGTTTTATATTATCAATGCTTTTTGTGCCAGTGAACAAATCAAATCTTTTTGCATTGGGAAAAGAGTCTTCTATGCTTTTCATCAGCAAGGACCCGATTCCCTTTCTTTGATAATCTGGATGAACTATTAACCTGCCTATTTTGCAAGTACCAGAGTTGAGCAATGCTCTTACTGACCCAATAATTTTAGTGCTTAGTAACGCCTTAAGGAAGACACAATTATTAAATTCTGCCTGAATTTCAGGAAGAGTTTGAGTTAAAGGGGGGATGGCCCAGTCATTATACAACGTAGCTTCTTTTTGATACGCTATTCTCTGAAGTTCGAGGATTTCAGATACATCGTCTATATTTGCTTGAACTATCTTAATGTCCATAAATTTTTTCACGCTAACACTGCCAATAAGTGAAAATGCTCCAGATTATGCCTCGCATTGTACTGTATAACTGCTGGCTTTGAAAATACAAAAAACAACGAAGGCAGATCAGGGAAAGGGAAGCATCCTTTTTCCGATCAAAACCCAGAGTCAATGAAAATGACCTGACTGGTCTTGACAGAAAAAGACGTATTAGATATCCTGAAATTAAGGTAGGCTCTGTCCGTCAACGGAGCTTTCCGGTTGAACTTGCTGTCCAGCAAGGAGGCCGTTGAGCATGGATTCTCTCAGGAGATTCCGTGTCCAACGGCTTTTTTTATATGAAAGTAGTGGGTTACTCCCTGGAATTGCCCGATTCAACGTTCATGTTGTCCCTCCCCCAAGGGGGAGAGGCGGAAGTTTCTTAATGGGGATAGGCACCATTGTACAGGTCATCATAGGATAATGGTTCATCCCGATGGCCCATCATGACAGGCAGGTTGAAGAAACGATCTGAGGCAGAGAGGAGGGGCTCGGCATTCATTTGCACACCACCGCTGGCAATAACCCGAACAACCGGGATGTTGATATGCTCCTTGGTCAGGTTTACTGCCATGAGTTCCGCATCAGGGATCACGCTACGGATGCGATTCAACACCTTTTTGATATCCTCTGACACAGATTCGGTAGATTGATTGGTAAACGAAGAATACTTGACCATAGGTTGATCAGAATCGTTGTTCATTTCCATCGTCTTGAAGTAGCTCAGATTGAACAGCGAGTGGTACTCAAAAACCAAATCACGAGCTACCGGGATACCGTAGTTGCTGATGCGTTTTTCCACCCCAAGATCCCTGGCCTGATAGGCTTCAGAGATACTCCGTTCCAAAGCTATGGCCGGATCAAGGCTGGCACCAAAGCCGGTGGAGCCGTAAAAGGAAAAATCCTGATCGTCAATCATCCAGGCCCGGAACACCGGGAAACCAAAGTCTGTGGTATAGTCACGAAGCACCAGACGCAGGCCCTGGGCCGCTATACGCTCCAGCAATTCCTCCACCCCATCGGGCAGGTTTTTATCAAGCTCAATCACAGGCCGTTGGACCCGGTTGGCCTGCCAGATCATCCAGGCATCATGCTCAATAACCTCGAACAGGGCCTGGAGCAGAGCATCTTCATAGGTACCACCTGCTGCTAGCCCGCCGGATGTGTTATCGTAGAATTGGCCCTGAAAACGGGTACTGGAAAGAAAAACCATAGAAGCTGGTACCAGTTTTGGGGTGCCATCAAGCAGGGAATGGCCCCAGACCCAATCCACAGGCGCATCCTCATGAAAGGTATCCATGCCCCCGTTATGAAAAACCTTGCCAAGATGAGAAGGGATGTTTAACGCTAAGTCTTTGACCTCACTGTGCGGTGCCCGGATCAGCTCAAAGCCTCCGGTGTAACTGGCACTGATCCGTTCAAAAAGTTCAAATGCTGCGGAGAAATAGGCCTGTTCCTGCGTCAGTCCCTTGCCTCGGCTTTCCATTTGGGGTACCAGCATTGCCCGTTTGGGATCATAGCTGCTCTCAGCAAAGGCGGAAAAACGATGGAGCGTATTGTCCAGAGGGCCGTCCTGAAAGCGCTGGATGGAGATCTTGCAATCCATGTGGGCCAGGCAATCGTCCACCATCTTTCGGGTCTTTTCATGAGAAATACTCCGTCGTCCTCCTATAGTGTACTGGACTGGAGTATCTGGATAGAGCTGCACAGTTGGCGGATAATTCTTTGGCCGACCTTTATGAATTTTGTCAAGGGCCAGAGCATGACAGGATGGACAGGTACTAATCGGTTCGAATTTCACCGTTGTTTGAGCAGAAGAGGAAGGGCGGGTAAACAGGGTCTGGTTACTGGACAGCTTCGGGTTTTCTCCACCCATCCGAAGTCGCTCTGTTTCACTGACGATCAGTTCGGCAGCCCAGGAGGCACTGATATCCCATTGGGAACCTTCAGGCAGGGGCCAGGCCGCTGTCAGTTCTCCTAAAGACTGCCAGGGAAAATGGTTGTCCACTGTTTGCTCTAATCCTGCCCGTCGGTGTTCCAGATAGCAGCTCAGACAAGGGGTAAGGCCGGGCAGAACACTGGGCCCAACTGCAATCTGTTCACCGTCAAAATAACAGAGAAGATAAGAGCATCGGTGTTGAATAAAAAGGCTGTTAAGCTCCAGCAGCGTATTAAAATCTGCCTGTTCCGGGCAGACGATAAAGACTGTGCCTTCAGCAAAATTTTCCATCTTTGCAGGGGGGGCAAGAGGGAAGTGGACTAACTCTTTTTTCAGGGCCTGTTGCACGGCCTGGGCCAATTTCCCTTCACCCAACAAAACCGGAAGAGGAACATCCTGCTTTGCCTCTGTTTCCTCTTTTGCTGTCACGGTAAGCAATCCTGCCTTGGCGATACTCTCCAGGAAGTACAACACGTCTTCAGCTGGAAATTCTTCAGAGAAATGCTGAATAATCCCTTCAACCGTGCCTTCTTGATCGGCAATACTAAGAACCCGTTCCAGAATATCCGGGTCACATTCAAGGAGTTTGATTTCTCCCTTTACTGACACAGCAACGGTTTCGTCACCTGCTGTGGAAAGAGACAGTCGGGTATTCCGACTGACTGTACTATTTCTGTCCATGTTACTTCTCCGTAGATGTAGGAAAGTCAGGAGGTCAGGCAGGCCTGTTCGGGGCGGTGTAGCTTCTTGGAACGAAGAAAGGAAAACCAGAACAATCCGGCTGAGGCCATGAGACAACCAGCAATACCTGCGGTTTTTTCCAGCCCCAGAATTGCTGCAACACTTCCATGCACAGCAGCTGACACCCCGTATAATGATAAATAGATGCCATTATCCAGACCAGAAATTCTGCCCCGCAGGGAGGCTTTAGTTTTTCGCAGCAGCAAGGGCTGATAGGCCAGACTAAAGAGGAAGGCTGCACAGAGTTGGATGGCAAATAATGCCAGGGTCAGTGGCAGTAGCTGCACATGGGGAAGAAGAACAAAGGATACTCCTTCAACAATACAGGCCCAGCCGATAATCTGTGATTCCCGCACGCCCCCCCGGCCTAATTGCGGACGAGTCCAGGCCGCAGCAAGTGCTCCCACACCGGTCATAGCGAAAAAGAGCCCCAGGGTAACAGGGTTATTATCAAAATCCCGATAGTTCAGGAGAGAGATCAAAACAAAAACGCTACCTCCGCCCAACAGCCAAAGGCAAGCACAGGTTAGCTCCAGCGTATCCCTCCTGCCTAAATCCCCTCAATCAAAAGGCAGACCTTTTGATATATAAAAGGCAGAGGTTTTGACATATAAAAGCGAGCTTTTTACATCTCAAAAGGGAGGTCTTCTCTATCACAAAACCTCTTGCGTTTATAAAACTATGGGTTTATCCTTCACATAACAAATAACCTTTTCCTATCATGAGGTTCCACATGCCGGTTGCATACTATGTCAGAGAGAACAAGCTTACCACGCCCCCTTCGTACTACTGTCAGACAACTGCGGAAGAGACCCTTGGCGATGACCAGATCTCGGAACTTATTCACCTTCTGAACCCTTCAATCACCGCTGCACAGATTAAGACCGTTCTGCAGAATTTACAGCAGGTTGTCACGGAGCAGGTTGCTGATGGCAAATTCGTTAAGTTGAAAAACTTCATCTCCTTTATGCCGCGCCTCCCGTTGCGTTTGGGCCTCCCAACCGATGACATTCCACCTGATTCGGTGAAAGTGGCTGCCAAGATCCCAAGACAGCTCAATCAGGCTGTTCAGAGCATCGCTACCTATGAACGGCTCGGGTATCCGTCCAAGACCCCTGAAGTGATCACCGGGTATGAAACAAAGACTGAATACCCCCGGTTCATCCGGGAAGGATATCCGTTCCGTCTGTCCGGGAAATTCCTTGGTTTTAATGTTGATGACGAGGATCTGGGAATCTTTCTGCTTGATGCCAACGAAAATGAGATTGAGCAGGATAAAATCGGTCTCAATGATCCATCCAACGTGATCATTACTGCGGATTTCGGCGGAGAGCCTGCGGGGTCTCCCAATGTCGAGAAAACTATTCTTTGCCGGAACAGATATACTCGGAATGGTACTCTCCGGGAGGGTTCATACGAGTATGTGCGGAGCATGAATTTTATCTCTTCTGAACAGCTTGAGATGTTTGTGGCTGGTTCAGAGGTAACAGGCCCTATTCAGGCTGTGCAACACGATGCGGAAGCTGAGGAATGTCGGGTTGAGGCGATCTTGAAACCGGACAATACCATAACATTAGCAATTGGTCCCTACACCGGAGACATGGGGATTCCGGTTATTATCCCGACAGGTGGTGGTGAAATCACTCTTCAGGGCCTTACATCCGGTGTGGATGTAATCCTTGCTGTTGCAGATGCAAATGCATATCAGGCACTCTACGATTTTCTGCTTGCCCGGGGACGATACGTCCTGGAAGTCTGCACTATGGATCAGTTCGGCGGCGCCTGATAAGGAACACACCCAGTCCTTCTTTGAAGCATCCTTGTAGGATTTGTACTTACAAGATGCATATGCTTAGTCTTATTTCTTGAGCAATCTCCCAATATAGAGCATCTACTAACAGTCCTGCGATCTATCGCGGGGAATCCGACATCTATGTTTAGGTGAGATTCGAGTTAGCACGTATAAACGAAAAAAAAGGAGATACCCCTTATTTCTCTTGAAAAAGGCTTTACAAGAAGCCATATATAGGCTCCTATAATAAATAGGCGTAGCAGGGATAACCGGCAGACCACTATCAACCCAATCCTGCGGGATATCTTCGCCTAATTCCTCTTTAGGGCAGCTTCCTCCAAGCTGCCCTTTTTCGTTTTACATAACATTCGTTATCGGTTCTTTTTATGCTTGGAAAGCTACAAGATGGCATCTCCTTTATAAAATATGCCAAATATTCCCTCCTGATTGACATTATATATTTCACAGCTATACTACCTATAGTTATTTTTTGGAAGAGTGGGCCTCATGCCCGGTTGTAGTCAACTAACTTACTGATCATAAACAACGCGACATGCATGTTAGCAGTTATTCCAAGCTGTTTTTAAATATACTCTTCCTGCTGATTTTTGTCGCGACACTCGTCGTTCCGCAAACTCATAGCCATGAGCATAGTCATGAGGAAGGCTGTATTTATCATAATCTCAGCAAGGCTCTCAATCATGATCATTCAGAAGTATTTCATGATGACAACCTGTTTGCCCTTGCTAATTCTGTTGAATTTTCAAAGCATAATCATGCAACCCATCAACATTCCCACTCTTTTAAAAAACAGGCTTTAAGGTCAACGAGGGAAATATGTCGTGTTAGCTTATCCAAGCTATCTCCTCTTCCTGAGAGAAATGAATATTGTATTCCTAACAAGACGCCTTCGATAATACCTGACGATTTGGCGCTCCTTACCTGTTGCTCTCAACTTGAATTTATTCTCGTTACTACGAGTCTCCCCCCTCCAGTAGCTTAGTCTCCTTAATTCCACTGTTAGTTTCTATAAAACATCCCAAATAGTGAGTCGCTTCTCTGCATTCTCTCAATGACCTCATTTGGGTTTATAGACCTTGCTTTTTAATTTTGCATAAAAGAGGTAATTATGAATTGGAAACAACTCATAAAAGCATCATCAGTTTTATTAATACTCCTGATACCTGCTGTAAGTTTGGCTCACGGCATTTCTGAAGCTGACAAACAGGCTATGCTTGCAGGAGGATATTTGCGTTATGTCTGGTTAGGCGCCACTCATATGTTGACCGGATATGATCATTTACTCTTCATTTTCGGAGTGATTTTCTTTCTGACTGGTTTTCAGGATATAGTTAAGTACATTACTATTTTTACAGTTGGACACAGCCTTACTCTTGTTTTTGCGACTATCCTCGGGATTTCAGCAAATTATTTTCTTGTTGATGCTGTTATAGCCTTGAGCGTTTGTTACAAAGGTTTTGACAACCTGGACGGGTTTAAAAAATTTTTAGACCGCACATCGCCTAATCTCATGGCCGTCATTTTTTGTTTTGGCCTAGTGCATGGATTTGGTCTCTCAACCAGGCTGCAACAGCTACCATTAGGGGATAGCGGATTAATCATGCGGATTCTATCCTTCAATATCGGTGTGGAAATCGGCCAAATTATTGCTTTGGCCATTATGTTGTTAATTATTTCCGGTTGGAGAAAGACAAAATCATTTACCCAATTCAGCACAATCTCGAACGTTGGTTTGATTGTCGCAGGAGCATTTCTGTTCCTGATGCAAATGCATGGCTTCAGTCATAACTCTCATCCTGATGAGTTTGGATTTAGCTCAGATAATCATTATCATGAGCACAAAAAAATGGAACAAAAAATCATAGAACAACAACGAAGTCATCACGAAAGCCTTTACTAGGAGGAATCTATCATGGTACGTAATTTTATCTTTTCTTTACTGGCAATAGCAGCTCTTATAACAAGTCCAGCCTATGCTGGTACTGGCCACTCACATTCATCGGGTTCCGACCACTCACATTCACATGGCCCTGTAACTCCAATCACAGAAGAGCAGGCAATTGAAAATGCGACGTTAGTCGTTTCTGAGATAGTTACGAAAGGGAAGTTGGATGCCTCTTGGACCGAGGTAAAAGCGGAAAAAGCGGAAAAGAAAGAGTTTCAGAAAGGCCAGGAATGGGTTGTTTCCTTTAACAATCCCAATGAACCTGATACAGAGAAAAAGACCTTATATGTTTTTCTTTCGCTTGACGGGCACGTTATTGCTGCAAATCACTCTGGTAAATAATTGCTGAGTTAAGCTGTCTCAAGAAAGATTGTTTTGGAAGAGTCTTACATCATAGATGTAAGACTCTTTTTTTAGGTCGTTAAGTCACCCTTTCGTTATTTATATTTTTCACTTGGGGAGACAAGGTTCATCAACGCACCTGTTAACCTCAATAGTCAAATGAGAAAGCTCGTGAAAATCATCAAGCAGGGCTTTGTAATGCTCAGTTGACTTTGGATAATGGGTTACTAACGCAATGACTGCGGCATAGTCATTCAATCCGACCTTCCAGATATGCATATCTGAAACCCTGTTATCAGAGTCTGCCTCAAGAGCATTTTTAACTCTCAATTGGTACTCTTCTTCAATACTGGCATCGAGAAGTATCGGGTTTGCTTGCTTCAGTAAGATATATGCCCAACGTGAAATAATAATTGCACCCACTATTCCCATTGTTGCGTCAAGCCATCCCCAACCTAAATATTTTGCAGCAAGCAAAGCACCGATAGCAAGTAAGGATGTCAAGGCATCAGCCAGGACATGCGCATAAGCGGCTTTAAGATTATGGTCATGATGATGAGCATGCCCATGACTATGATCATGATGATGATCGTCTTTCAGGAGCAGGGCACTAACTATATTGACCAACAAGCCAGCACCTGCAACAATCATGGCCTCATTAAAGCGAATTTCCTCCGGGCTGATCAGTCTTTCAAGAGACTCAACCGCCATCAGTAGTGCAACAACTGCCAACGCCACTGCGCTGGCAAAACCACCAAGCACATTTACTTTACCGGTTCCAAATGCATATTCAGGGTTTTCCTCATGCTTCCTTGAATAACGGTAAGTAAAGATCGTAATGACAAAAGCCGCAACATGAGTGCTCATATGCCAGCCGTCAGCCAGAAGAGCCATAGATCCATAGGCTGTTCCAGCAATAATTTCCACAACCATTGTTATGGCGGTGAGATAGAGGACATATTGAGCTCGTTGTTCCCCCTTTTCATTATTTACCGAAAAGTTATGGCTGTGCTGCCAATTCTTCAATGTATGTGTATGCATTTTAAGATTTAAATATTATGGTTTGTCTGATGGGATAATAAGATAGCACCAATGTAAACATTACGGATTAGAAATGCAAACCGTCATTTCATCTAGCTGAGCGCCAGAATCAGCCTGTGGGGCTTTAACTCAGAGGTAGATCTGCTTGAGTGAAGAGAAAGCGAGCATAGGTTCCGAAGAGGATGAACGCCCAGCGCACAGGCGCTTTCATTTCCCAGGGATATGAGATTGAGACTGCGGGCCTTGACCAGGGCATAAACTGAGCCCGCCGCCACAAGCAGAGCAGGAAGAGCCAGTTGATCCCAACGCGCTCCGGCCACGCTGCCCATGAGCCAATAAAGAATGGCCTGGGACGGAACATGTTCCGAAGAGTTGAGGAGCAGGAAACTGGACAGCGAGGTGCAGAGATAGGAAACCGCTACTCCGGCCAGAATAATCCGTGAGGGAGTGAGCCTGCCGTTTCGCCAAGCCATGAGCCCCACAGCGGTAAAGGCAAGCAGGCCGCCCATAAAGGCAGCTAGCGCCAAACCGCTTTGTCCGATTCTATCGCCCCAGCCCAGGATCAGCATCAGAACTGCGCCCACTGCTGCGCCGGGCGACACACCGATTATATAGGGGTCAGCCATGGGGTTGCGTACAGCAGCCTGGAGCATTACCCCCACAACAGCAAGTCCTGCTCCTGTGATAGCAGCAAGAAAAATGCGGGGAAAGCGGAGATAAAGCACAATATGTTCTTGAGCCGCACTGAAGCTATCAAGCCTGATCCCGGTCAGATGGTACAGCGTGACCTCCCAGACCGTACTGGCCGGGAGACGGGAAGGACCAAAGGACAGGGCGAAAATTAAGGAAAGCAGCAATACTGCGGTCATAATAATGAGCATGACCGGAAAAGCAGTTGTTTGTTGGGTGGAGCTTTTCATTAAACTGGTACAAGCAGATTTTTGATTATATCGAATTCCATTGATTTGTTTGTGTTACGAAATTAAACTTTGTAACATTTAGTGTATTTTTTTTGCCCGAGCAATAGGGTGTTTGACTTATTTTAATAGGTAAAATAGCTTGAAATGGAGGCAGGATAGGGGGCATGCCTCATTTTTTCGGGAAGATTTCCCAGGTCTTGGGCACAATATAAAAATAATCTTGATATGCTATATAGTCTTTTCCGTACTATGTAAATCAACAACAGTAGTTTTCACAATACATGGTTATATAAAACGTGCTGAAACCTTCACAAAAGAAGAAGTGTTCAAGCATGTTTGCTTATGTGTAATGAAAACCTTTCTGGCACATATAAATAAATTATCACGATTGTATCGATTGCATGGTTACGGTTATATTGATTGCATGGTTGTGGTTGGATCGATTGCATGGTTGTGGTTGTATTGATTGCATGGTTGCGGTCGTATCGATTGCATGGTTGCGGTTGGATCGATTGCATGGTTGTGGTCGGATTGATTGCATGGTTACGATCCGATCAAATGCAGGCAGTTGTATCTTGCTCATGCTGGGGTACCTGTGCAGGGAAACCAGTGGGGGAGGGGAGAGAAGGAGCTGGTGAGGGGGGTGGGGTTTTGATCCTGATCGAACTTCCTGCCTTTTTGTTTAAGTATGTGCCTGAATATGGTAGTATATAGAGATGAAGAAGAGCAGTAGGAAAGGGTTGAAACTTGACCGACCATCAAATTTTTTTCGCTCATTTTTCTGCTCTGTCATTATTCGTCATACTTTATTTGTGGTTGCTATTGCTTTAAAAATAAAGGAGAATTAATCATGGAAAGACTTTATTGTTCAAAATGCTTTATTGATTATGACTTTTTGGTCACGATGTGGTGTATAACCTTGTTTTGCTGTTTAAAATGACGGTTCAAAATCCACAACTTTCAAAACTCGTTTTGATGGTAAAATTTTACTTGCTTAATCTGCTGAATATATTATCGTTTGAAGCAAGGCCGCTGTTGTAGTACCTACCCTATGAAGAGGGTATTAAGACATGCTGAAGAGAATCTTTTTCCCATTTAGGTTGCTGTTGTAGTACCTACCCTATGAAGAGGGTATTAAGACGCAAGCATTTTCTCCTATCGCCCTTTCCTGCCATGTTGTAGTACCTACCCTATGAAGAGGGTATTAAGACAACTAGTTAGACTTGGGTTGTAGATAGGAGGGGTGTTGTAGTACCTACCCTATGAAGAGGGTATTAAGACTCAATCGCTTTGGATGATTAACCCTATTTTCTTGTGTTGTAGTACCTACCCTATGAAGAGGGTATTAAGACTTGGTCTCTGGATCATACTTAAGAACGCTGAAGTTGTAGTACCTACCCTATGAAGAGGGTATTAAGACTACTTGTAATTAGTCGTTTTCCTTGTCTCTTTGTGTTGTATACTTACCCTATGAAGAGGGTATTTCTCCAGCTCTGCCAGACACAAAAAAAGGGCCGCCAGCATTATGCCAGCGGCCCTTTTTTCTTACGCTTAACTCAGCCAGGAAACACCCCGGCTAAGAACTCATCACTAAAACTTCACAGAAAGACTGAGCATCCCGGAAAATGGCGTACCCGGATAATAGGTGGCCACGCCTTGCCTGCTATCATCCATCGCGTTAATAGAGGAGATATACTCCTCATCCAGCAGGTTATTCAGCTCCAAAGAAAGCTTCATCTCTTTACTCTTGAGCATATTCGGTAAGGTATAGCTCATCCGCAGATCAAGCACTGTAGCACCATCCACCTCATCCTTATTTTCCAGATCACTATAGCGGCTGCCAATATAGCGGAGCATGGGCACCATCTCAAAGGAACCGGTATGCCAAATCAGCCCGGTCTTGACCAACCATTCCGGGGTATCCACCACCTGGTTCCCATCAGCCTCCATTGTTTTTCCTGCATAGGTCAGGTTCTTATCATACGTCATAGAGGTATAGGTAGGATTAACAAACACACTCAGCTGATCACTCAGGGTGGCATTCATCTCCAAATCCAGGCCATAGCTCGTGGCCTCACCCACAAACTGATCATAGTTCAGGCCTACCCTGGGGTCATAAATGGTGCAGACCAGGTTGCTGTGGGTGCTGTAGAACAGGGTAGGGGAGATATCAAACCACTCTCCTGTATAGCGGAGGCCCAGATCAATAATATGGGATTCTTCGATATCATACCCATCAAACAGGTCTTGCAGGTTCATTCCCTGGGCCTGAAAGGTTGCCCGGTTGGCACTGTAGAGGTTCACCAGGGGCATATATTTATAGGGGCGGATAAAGGTCTTGCCATAACCAGCCCGCAGCTCTATGTCATCGGTGATCTGGGATGAGGCTGCCAAGGTGGGCAGGAGGGTGTCATATTCGGTTGCTTCCCGATCCAAATCAGGAGTTCGTACCAGGGTATAATCCGGGCCAGGGCCACTCATATACCCCTGTGAATCAGCATCCTGGAAATGAAAATACTTCAGCCCAGCCTGCCAGCTGAAGATACCGTGACTTCCTGCCAGCTTCATGTAAGGACTGTTGATATAGGTGGTTCCTCTGCTGGCCATCCTGCCGTAGCCCCGATAGGCCATGCCACCGCCTGGAGCTGGTACATAGTTCTGGCTATAGATACTCATGTCCGCCGCTTCAAAATGATAGCCCAGCGAAGCTTTCATTTCCTCAGTGGTCAGCACGGTTTCCGCAATCATGCCTTTGCGCTCAATATCACGGATCCGTTTTCGTATCATTCCACCATTTTTACCCAGCCCCTGGAAGATTCCCACATCCTCTTTGGAGGCATAGGGTTTCAAGGTAAGAGCAAAATCCTCGGTCAGCTCGGCCTCTATCACGGCCATCAGATCATCATTCTGATAGGTGCCCCGATTATAATCATAGTAATATATATCCTGCTTCTTGTTCCCGGTCAGGGTGCTGGTAAAGCCCTTGTCATAATTTCCTTCCAGATCCTGGATATCATCCCAGCTCAAGGCCCGGTACAGATGCTGATCCAGATCATTATGGTTGTACCAGAGTTTCACAGAGGCTTTGTCGCCAAAGGGTTGGCTCAGGGCAAGGTTGCCATTCAAACGAGGACCAAGAGAGCCTTCACCCCGCCATTTATCGGATTCAGCATAGGAGAATGAGCCGGAAAAGGCTGTTCCTGAGTCTGTGACCTCTCCTGAATCCAGGCGGAGATAGGTTCGGGTGTAGGCATCAGAACCAAGGCTCTGTTTAAAGGAAGCACCAAAGTCCTCACGGGGCCAGTCTGGCCGGAGTTCCACAGCCCCGCCCCGTGAGCCCACGCCGGTTCCGATATCACCGGGCACAGCACCTTTATAGACAGAGACAGCCTCCATGTTTTCCATATCATAAAGATAGTCACGGGGACCAATGGGATTGCCACCATAATTTGGCACGCCTTCCACGGTCAGGGCCCCTAATGCACTCTTGACCCCGCGCACCCGGACACTACTCATTTCCGCTACTAGCCCATTGCTGTCTGCGCTCTCTACATTAATACCGGGCAGCATATCCAGAGTGTTATAAACACTGGTGGTGGCCTTGGTACCCTGGATCTCTATGCCTTTGGCCGTGATCTCACTGCCAGTGTACACGGTCTCACTGGCCTGTCGGGTGGGGGTGATGAGCTTTTCCCCGGTAACAATCACCTCGGGCATTTCTTTATTGCTCTCTGCGGCATTGGCAGGGCCGTTTGGTGTGATCAGGGTTGCTGCTGTCAGGGTGAGGAGTATTTTTTTGTTATATACTTTTTTCTGCACGATCTTTCTTCCTTATTCCTTGTAAATGTTCGTTCTTCTTTTCTTTGAAGATTTTGTGGTACCCTAACAGGAGAAAATTGCCCGCACAATGAGGCAACAATCTCATTTCATTGGGCAGTTTTCCCGTGCAAGCGGGCTGAAACGGGTGACCCGGGCGGGCTATTTTTACTGGAGCAAGGTCGGAGATTGGGGTAAGGTGGCGGGGTTACCGATGAAATGAATAAATGAATATCAAGGGGAGGGGTACATGACCCAACGCGCGACAACCATTGCTGAGGCGGGGGTCTGCAACCCGGAAAAGCCCCTGTCTGCTATCCTCCAGCACCGCGAGTCGCCCTGATCTTCTCCGCATTATCATCCACCTCCATCAGGGGTTGGCGCCGCATCCGGTGAGGCAGGGCCATTTCAGCAGCAGTATCCACGTCGGTCTGCTGCACCTCTGTCCGGCCTGCAAGGGCGGCCAGGGCCTTGGCGGTCTTCATGATGATGATGTCGCCCCGATGGCCGTCCACGCCCAAGTCAAGGCAGAAGTCGGCAATGCTGAACAGCAGTTCCCGGCTGATGCTGACCTGGGGATACAGGCTGCGGGCCGCCTCAATGCGCTCAACCAGGTTCCGGGATTCGTCTTCCCATTGTGCGGCAAAGGCCACCGGATCTTCATCAAAAGCCACCCGTTGCTCCATGACCTGCACCCGGCTGTCCCGGTTATGGATACCGGTCACGCGCACGGACAGACCAAAGCGGTCCAGGAGCTGGGGCCGCAGCTCGCCTTCTTCCGGGTTCATAGTCCCCACCAGGACAAAGCGTGAGGGATGGGAAAAGGAGATGCCCTCCCGCTCAATGGTGCTGGCCCCCATTGCTGCGGCATCAAGCAGCACATCCACCACATGGTCGTCCAGCAGGTTCACCTCGTCCACATAAAGGATGCCCCGATGGGCCTCGGCCAGCAGGCCCGGCTCAATGCGTTTTTCGCCCTGATGGATGGCGTGCTCCAGGTCCATCGTGCCCACCACCCGGTCCTCGGTGGCCCCGACCGGCAGTTCCACCACCTTAATCCGCCGCTGCTGTACCCGTGCCTGTCCGTTCATCCGCTGTTCCCGGCATTCTGTATGAAAGCATTCCTGGCAGAGCGCTGTGTCGTCTGTCGGGGCAAGCTGAAACGGGCAGTCACGGACCACCTCAATCATGGGCAGGATATCTGCAAGGGCACGAACTGCGGTGGACTTGGCAGTTCCCTTTTCTCCCCGGATCAGGACGCCGGAAAGGGTGGGGTTGATCAGGTTGAGGTACAGGGCCAGTTTCATCTGCTCCTGACCAACAATGGCGACAAAAGGGTATATGGTGGTACGACTCATTGGTTCTTCCTTAACTGAGAGAGAGTATGTCTTCAGGGTTCTTTGACAATATCCAGCAGGGTATCGGCCTTGAGGTCATCTGTTCGGATATAGCGGGCCTGCAGGGCCTGAGCGATCTTTTCCGCCAGGCCGAAGCGGATCAGCCCCTGTGCTTCGGTATCCACCAGAATAAAGCGAACCCGTTCCTCCCGGCCCAGGCGTCGGGCCAGTTCCAGGCATTCATCCACAGGACGAGCACTGCCCAGAGCCACATTGGATCGACCGTCGGTGATCAGCACAGCAATGGGACGGGAAGTGGGATCCCGGGTCAGCTGGCTGCGCAGCACATCATCCGCTTTGACCAGGGCCGCATTGAGCGGGGTACGACCGCCGGTGGGCATCTCGGCCAGCAGCCGGGCAGCCGTATCAATGGACGAGGTGGGCGGCAGGTTGAGCCGGGCTTCGGTTTTATTAAAAGAAAGCATAGCCACCTTATCCCGCTTCTGGTAGGCATCCAGGAGCAGAGACATGATCGCGCCCTTGGTTGCGCTCATCCGCCCCTGTGCCCCCATAGATCCGCTGGCATCAACCACAAACAGCAGGAAATTGCCGATGCGCCGTTCTCTGACCTTTTCCCGGATGTCTTCAGGGTACAGGGTGACAGCGCAGTTGCTGCGCCGCTGACGCTGGTAGGGGGCGGCAGCCCGGATGGTCGCGTCCAGGGCAATATCTTTGCTGCCATGCGGCAGAGTGCTTTTTACGTAACGACCTTGCAGGCCGTTGATCCGGCTGCGTGATCGGCGACCGGAACCGCGCCGGAAGATCCGATCCTTGGCAGCTGTAAAGGATTTGACCTTAAAGGTCGCACCCACGTCAAAGACCTTTTCCCGTACATCAGGCGGTACAGCACTGTCCTGTTTATTCTCC
>Ga0126342_10003389_pt1 | contig 26294 bp, 19 predicted proteins | sample Cyp1metagenome_FD_92528 | JGI IMG/M metagenome (GOLD analysis project Ga0126342, IMG submission 92528) | Coral microbial communities from Lord Howe Island, Old Settlement Bay, Australia - Cyphastrea 1 metagenome | ecosystem: Host-associated > Invertebrates > Cnidaria > Coral ...
CTACAAGTACTACAAGTACTACAAGTACTACAAGTACTACAAGTACTACAAGTACTACAAGTACTACAAATACCACAACTTCATCGGCAAAAAAAACAATAGTAATTAGATGAGGGTATGTTTTTCTTTTGGGAATAAAATTTTTCATTTTCTACTTTAAAGAGAGTCCAGATATAGTTAAGGGAGGGGGGGGGCACACACTAATCAGGAACCAACATTACATACATTATCATACATTATTATAATAATTCCATTTGACGCTGGACCCACTGCTTTTCATGATATTCAATTCAACCTTCTGTCTGCACATGTCTTTTTTCCGAGACTGGTACCACTTGGCGGACAACCGGTGGAATCAAAAATATGGAAACGCTCCTGCCAGTACCAGGCTTGATATTTAAAAAGGAGATATACTCCAAATGATTAAATCTTCTGGGGAAAGGCCAGACTGCTTATTGTGCCCATTTTTTGCATAGATTTTTGGAAGTTATTGGCTCCTGTTGGGAAGGCACACATGGTTTTTCCATGCTTTTCCTGTTCCAGTCTTTTTCTCACTGGTGATGTCACCCCGTCCAGAACACAACAACACCATCAAGAAACGCTTTTAAATTTTTAACATCCAAAATATCATCCAACAGATATGCCTATGCTTTTCACAATGTTAAACAGTGAAAAATCATGGTTGAACCGTTGAACCAAGCCTTCCATCCCAGGTCCATCGAAATTCAAGGGGCTCCCAAGTGCTGCATCTCCGCCAGGGAAGAAGCCGCACACCTCGTCGAGATCTGTGTCGGGCTCTGTTGGGGTATCCCATGCATAGTGAGGAAAACGCAACAAACATGGGATATCATCAGACTTCATGGGATATAAATGGGATATCACTTGGGTGACTTGGGTGTAAAAACAAGCAAAGTGGGATAATGAGAGGGTTGCTGGTAGAGAATATGAGAGAATGGTATATGGGTGGGGTAGAAAACCAACTACACTTAGGATATCATGATGTATAACAGCAACTATAATGGGATACTAAATGAGACAAACCCTCTGGCAGTTTGACGCAGCTATGGAAAATCGACAATTTTAGTAGGTATACCAGGTAAATCATCCTAATTCATCTGGGACATTTTCCGTATAATATTCATATATGTAACCACCTTTAAGTGACGGTTGCCATGGGTCTACACTGTTATTCAAAAGGGAGATTTTGTCTTCCAACGGCAATTCAGAATGCGTTTAACCACTCAATGATTTCACAAACTCAACATGGTGGCGATAGAAAATCCCTGCGGACTCCAGTCATGGGGAGGTGACATGGACTGGAAAATTCCACAAAGTTTTTGTGGAGGTTTCCTTAGTCATGGGGGATACCCAAACCATAGGTTTCAATACTAAGTTGGGGTCATCCAGTTTTGAAGGTCCCATGAGGTCCCAATGCTAACTTCTCTCTCTTTTTTTTATCCAAAACTAGGAAAGTGATGATACCACTTGCAAAGAACCTTGTGAATTTCTTTCTTTTTCCAGCAAGAAGGACAGAGGCGTCTCAGAGTTACTGTTGAAAACAACCAACCAAACAAAATTGGTTTTAACAAACTGGTACAGTATCTACTCAAACGATGGTTTGAATCAACTTGAAGTGTGAGAGACAGAACCAAAACAACTGATTTTGAAACAGCTAGAGCAACGGATTTTGAAACATGTACAAAATTATGTAAATTGTTTTTCCTCGACTAAAATGAAGGAAGAAGCAAGGGGAGGCAATCAATTTAGTCATGCCTGCTTTGGGGCGGCTCACTCTCTCCATGGCTTTTGATTGGTTACATAGGCCCATAGGCTCATCCTCCCCATATTCCCATGGTATGGTCAGAATCATCGATGATTTCCATGAGCCTCCAGGAGCTCGCTCGTTCTGCAGCACAGATGGCACAGTTGTAGTGAATGATATTGATCTGGCTGAGGTGCCCCAACTGTTGGGATGGCTGGGATATCATATCCACAGAGATAGCCTAGCCGCCTAGCCATCGGTTTATCAAAGATTGAAATGGAATCCGAATCCTTCATGGACACTAATATAGGAAACTCATCAATCAAAGTGTTCCATAGTCAGCTGACTGAAAAAATGGCAGGTTAGATTGCTGACAGTTCCCCCCATTGTTGCCTTTAGATCCCTGTGTTCGATATGGAGATAGGATAGAGATCAATGCCTATGAGACCATCTGGATGCGCACTGACATATCTCATCATATCTCAGCGCGATGCCTCTCAGCACTCTCCGTTTGTTGTAACAGTTTTCTCTATCAGATCATAAACAATATTGAGATGTGACATCTCCACTTTGAGTTCACCCTTTACCTATGCCAATTATATCCTATTATTATATTAAGCATTGTTGAGGCCCATATTTGTCCTATCAATGCCGGACAATCGCATGTTGGCCTGAAAGTGGTCCATTTGAGTAAGCGTCCCTATGAGTTGTTTCACATTGACAGTAGCTGATGTAGCTGGATTCCAACCAGAAAATGGAACATGTTGGAGAATACTGAGCATAAAACAAGTCCAAACAGAATGCTCAGACCGGAAAAAAATACTTTACCAAACATATACCAACCATTTACCAAGTTTCAGAGATCTAACTTTCCATTGGCTTCGAAGACCCCCAGAAGTTCCACCTCCCAACCTCAAGTTCTTCATGTCGAAGGAAGCGTAAGAGCCGCTGGGCTTCAGAAAAGGCTCTTCCCTTGACCTCGGCGGAGCACCCAGATATGTTATATGATATGTATTTTTTAATGATATATGATGTTATATAATGTTGTTCTATCATGTTGTTATGAAATGATTATAGTTTATAATGTTATTCAATGTTATTCAATGTTGTTCTTATATGTTCTTATTTCTTTTTGATCTTGCTTGAACCCAATGGAGGAATAGAAGGACCCCTGCGAACTTGGCACAGGCTTGGTGCGCTTGAAGCAGGCCGAGAAGCCGCTGCAAAGCCGCAACGAAATCCGCCCGCACGCATTAACCGGAAGTAATTGCAATCGCTATTGAGCTTTAGCTTGGGGGGGGCGAGTGCTAGAATCCTGTGTTTTTCATTGTTTTTCCACGTTATGTTTTTTTAAGGCACCTAAAATCGGCTAAGTATGCTAAGGTGCCAAACTTGGGCTCAACATAGGCCCAACATGGCCCTGTTTTGCCCGTGCCACAATCGCATTGCTGTAGCTCCGAGAACAGGCAGTCAACTGCGATGACATCAACCCAAAGCAAGTGTTGAACGTTAAACATCCATTGGCTATGGGTCAAAACCCCGGTACCCTGATAGAGAAACATCGAAATGGCTGGTAAATGGATGTTACAATATATATATATATATATCATTATAACCTGGTATAACAGGTTAGTTTTATGATGTTTTATGCCGGTATGAAGTTTCCTGCTGGGTAATTGCCTCACTGAAATTGACATTTGTACCAACCATGCACCAGTTGACGCATAAATTGTACAAGGCACCAAGACTTGCAAGACCTCGGTGAGGCTACTCGGTTGCGACTGCCACCTACGCCATGAGGCACGTGGTGTTTCCGAATGGGAGCCGCGGAAGCCAAGTTATCATCCAAATGGAACTGGTCACTTTCTTGGGAAACCAGTGGTCGGTGAGATCGGTGAGGTAGTCCTAGGATACACCATGATAGTGGCATCCTGGATGACCATCCACGAACCTTTGGGAACATACTCCATTTATATAATATTCACATATATTCACCATTTAACATCACATACAATATCCTACCTCTAAGGACAATCAGTTGCCAAACAACAAAAATCATCAAAAAACCATATCATGTCCTTTTTTTCCCGTGTAACATCTGTAATCTCCGATATTTTCATATCCCATGATTTATATCGCATCTGACATCCCATATCAATGACCATGTCATATCACATTCAGCGATCTCATGACCTTGGCAGCAAAGGAAGCAGTGAGCTTCGAGGTATCTCCTGGATGGCGCACGTGGCGCACGGCACCCCATGGCGCATCCTCCGGATGGAAAAACGGGGCGTATAAAATCCCATTATTCCTCATGGAAAATCCCCATGAATCCTCCCTAATATTAGTTAAAATCCCTTGAAATTGCTATACTAGTTGGTATCCAAAACATATTCTCATGTCTATCGTGGTTCATGTATTAATCTATTTATAGCAGAAAAACATAAAGTACTGAACTACCAATCGAAGACATTTATCAAATAACAACTAGGCATTGTACACTGTAATCCAATTGGATTTCAGTGGTGCTCTACTGCATATCACTCATCCTCAGGCTCAGGGTATGTCACTATGAGGGAACATGGCAAATCCAACTCTTCGAATCTTGACTTCATGAAGATCTACCAAGCCTAAGATATAAGATAGTAAGATGGTCAAGTGACTCCACTATAATCAACTGTTTTTGCAACATATCTTCTTTCCGCGGCTGGCATTGCTCTTATTTTCCGCCCGTTTCAGAAGGGTCGTCAGCATCTAGGCCCACTTTGCTGCTTGACGCGCGTGTTTCTTGGCACCGGCTTTGGTGGCCGCCATGATCCTTGTCGCATCCAACGAATCGGTGGCGCAGACACAGTACCAGGTGGTGCCCCAGTAGCTGACATGACTGTTGGGTTTATGGTTGATGGTTTATAAACCAACAAACACCACTGGAGGACCAGCAACCGTAGTTGGTTTATGAGCAAGGTATCATTGGATCACAGGGTTCCGAAACGGGCCCAAAACTAGGCCACCAGCCATTTCGTGGTAATTTTTGGCATTGATTTCTGGTGGATGGATGTAAACAAATGTATGTATATACATCCTTGGAGAAAGTAATCACCTATAGAAACTGCAATCCCTCTCTCTAGTAGTGACAACTAGCTGTAAGGAACCTAAGGCCCCTGATGGGTCGCATGACTTCTGCCAGAGGCTGCTGCACAAGCATCCCCTGAAAAGCTTCGCTCTTCCTGCAAGCGATTTTGATTCTTGGGACATCTTGGGTGTGGAATCTCCGGCTGTGGATGTTGAGAACCCCAGGTCATTTTGGATTATGACATGACTGCTTTCAATTAACTTAGTTTTTCCCCAATAGAACATTGAACTTGGGAAATGTGATGAAAAAATGTCACAATTTCCATGTATTTCCGACTTACTTTTTTCCACACGTGACTATCATTTCTGTATACGTTCGATGCTTTGTGCTCCATGTTGCCAACCCAAATCACCCAACTGGGGGCATCAATGGACATCACAACCCACGAATCTGGCCCTGAAACCGAGCCACTTGAGAGAGCTGAACTCCTTGAGGCTCCAGGTAAACTCGAAGCCCTTCTTCCTAGGCACCACTGTAGCTTCAGGATCTTTCACTAAGAAAGTCTCCTGGGTTGGAACGTGAAAGCACCATTTAAGTTTACCAGTAAATCCTCCAAGTTGTTTCCCAGAGAGAATGTCTACTTCGAATGGCGTGGTTGCTTAGAAACCAAGGCTTAACAACCCGACTTCCCAAGTTCCCACAGATTGGTTAGTCCTTCAAGCATTGGGTGGTTCTTGCCACCAATAAAAGACATGGGTTTCCCCACAGAAAACGAATCTTGGCGCATTGGGTGCAAACTATGTCAACATGTGAGACGTAATTTTTATATATGTTCATGGATTAATATGTCGCCACATATAGCCACATTGTAATCCAGATAGGGAAAAAACAAGGAAAAATGGAGCCATCCACCTGATCAAAGTCACTTCAGACTCCGTCACCTAGTTACTACCCTTGCGCAGCCTGGTGTCCGGGCGTTGTGTGCCACGTAGCTGCAAGGTCCACAATTGATGTAGGGATCAGTGGAACGCGGTCGGATGAAGAGAATCACCTGCCTGATGAAAGTTATCAAACAAACGGCTGTAGAGGAGTGGCTGTGCAATGAGATTATATATATATAATATGTATAACACACATGCAGCAATATACATGTGTATATATATATGTATATATATATATACATAAATCATATATATATATATATACTATATGACTATATATACAGTATGATGAGATGCATCATATTATATGTACATAATTCTATATGTGCTATTGCTTGTCACATTATGATATGCATATAAATTGCATATATATATATATATATTATATAGACGGTATACGTACTATAAATACATATGTATGTGATCAAATATTATGTAAAAAGTACGTACGTGTCTTTGATGCAGAATACATAAACATGTACATCCTAATGGTTCGAAAGAAGAACTGCATCCCCTTCGGCGGCTACTGAAACATTGCTGGTTCTTGCTTTCGAGTCAACTCATCGAAAGATATGAAACAAAGTGGAAAAAAGGTGTTTCCAGATGCTTCCAGGATGGTATAGATGATATTTTTGTTTCTGTCTATTTGGGGCTTGCTAAATGATTCATCATTCAAAAAACCAAGGGAACATGTTTTCGGTGCGATGACTCCACCAAAATGTCGAAAAAAGCGGAGCCAGGCGACGTATCTCGCTGCAGAGCGAGCAAACGTCTCACCACGGGGGAACGTTCCGTGGGGTTTACACCGCCCACGTACCAGTTGATCTGCTGGCCTGGGATCTGAAGCCATGGTAACTACCCCAGGAACCCAAACATGTTGGTCTATTGTATTCAAATGTATTTGACCAGTTTTAATAATACAAATACATGTTTGGAGGAATGAAGGAAGTGTAAGTATGTATGTAAATTGATGTATATATGTCATATATATATGTATATAATTATATATATATCTATATGACATACGTATATATCTTAATCATTTTGAAATCTTCTGTGTCAATGGTTACTGTATCTATCAAAACAGCACAACTGGAATGGTCCCAGTCCTCAAAGATGGGAATTGGAAATCTTGTCCAAAAAAAAGTCTATGCTTGGATTGCAACGGATTGGATCTCCTTAAAAGAGCATTCAATGGCTCCAAATCAATGGCGACTTGACGCTACAACTGATGCTTCAGATGCTTCACTCCAGGCAAGTGACTTAAAAAACCGGTTATAAGTAGCAAGTGGACTCCTACTGAGCCCATTGAAAAAGCCAGCGTCATGACCTACTTACGATTCGTGGGATGAGCCACCAAGTCTCTTTGTCGTACTTCGAAATCCCATGGTGTCGATAATTCTTCTCCCAATCATTTTCCCTATGAACATCACCATTTTGCCATATTTTGCCTGTCCTTTTACTGGAGATTCAATTCCCCATGTTCAAACAGTTTGGTGATCTGGCCTTAGTTATCAACAAGCCGAGACATTTGGACGGCCTCCGTTGGCGAAGGCATTGTCAAAGCTGCCACCCACTGCATTGACCCACAGAAAAATGGCCTCAACTGGTGTGATTTTTCCCATCCAACGGGGAGATTTTTTTTGAGTCGAAACGCACATCTCAGCACGATTTTCGAAGTGAACAATCCACATCATTCGTAATTTATTGGGCTGTTCGCCAAGGTGGGGGAACAAACCCATGCCCATGTATCATCGTACATCCAATTTTTAGGCTACTTGTATGGTGCAAAAAATGTATTTTTTTCTCTGAACCCATCCATTTTGGAATACCGACATGACCCACACCCAACTTGGGCTCATTTTTTGAGCAAATTCCAATCTCCCCTTGGACCCCGAGAACAATGATATAATCTTCCCAAGAGTCTTCCTACATGGTGGATGCACCAATGGAAAGTAAACACATATTTGTCAAAAGGTAGAAACATGTCAATAAATCCTGAAATCTAAAATAATGTGGTAAAACCAAATATAACCATCCACCAGCCATCTGGGGTTCAGTTTAGAGTGTCCCAAATAGGGGTGTATACCCAATCATGAGCACTTTGTTGGGGATGGTCTTGGGTTTACCTCCAGAAACTCCATGATCCATCGCCACAACAATCAGTGGCGAAGCGGCGTTCTGCCACTCCACCCAGCCAGCGTATTTGTTGAAGCGCGGTGGTGCTGATGCTTCCCCGTCACCTCCTTGTTTTCGTGGTGTTGGAAACCCATTAAGCCTATGATGGTGTTTAAACCAAAGGCACAGGGCATTTCACTCCACGTGAACCTGGGTCTCACCATCAAAATAGTACTAGTAGGAGATGAACTGTGTATATATATATATATATATATATAATTCTATATCTTTATATTATAGTAAATCTTATATGTGTATCATATAATATTATATATCCCAGAAAATCCCAATGACTCATTTCACCCTTGGCTTCATTGCAGCACGCCTTGACTTTGCTGCGCAAAGAACTCCACCACGCCGCGTTTGCCGAAATGCGGACATGCCTTGCCTGGAGCCAAAACAGTTAAGGTCAGCTGGTGATTGAACCACCAACGGTCAAAATCAACGCTTGGAAAGGCCACGCTACTGTTTGGAAGGTACGCTACTGTATACCTAAGTGGATCATTGTTATCATTTGATTGGGTAAACAAAAAACTATAAGGTATACCATGGTATACCTATATAAGGTTATACCTAATATAACTTACAAGCACACTTTTTTTAAGCAGTTGCGTTTCAGAAGCGGTCCTCCGGCAAGTTGGGATGCAGTTCAGGTTGCGGCTCTGGTTCGCAAGATATGACCAGCCCGCGAATTGTCGAAAAATCTCATTGAAATCAGATTTCAAATCAGAATGGTATTTGAACTCTTCATGTTATGATTTACCGATTTACCCATTGATGATTTAAGGATAGTTACGGATAGTTTGCTTATCACGTCGTTGATCGTTAAACACTGGGAAGTTTTGAGTATCCATGCCGCGCCTTGCCCGCTGGGAAATGATCTTCAAGGATGTGATGAATGATGGATTGGTAAAAACCGGTGGTCTTAATTTTAATGGTAAAAACATGTAAAACAAACCATGGCTAAAACCATTGGTTTCCTGTAGATAATGTTCCCTTAAACCAATCCAATGAATGATGGATTTTCTTGGATTTGTACTGACGACTTTCGAGTGGCACCTCGAAATCGTCGCAGTGCATTGATGTCGGCCTATCCGATTATCCGAGTCCCCGAGGGCCGATTGCATGGAACTTGGAACGAGATTGGAATGTAGTCACGAACTTCGCAAAATCCCAGAAATCCCCATGACGGATCCATGGTGCTGCTATATCTGGTGCTCCATGGATCCCATCAATGTCAGCCCCATATATGTTAGCATATATAGCAGCACCATGGATCCGTCATGGGATATGGAACGGGATTCGGAAATTCATGGCCTCATGAATCATGGTTTTGACGAACACCCACGTTTTGTACATTCTTCACGTGCAGCCGATCATGTTCCACGCCAGACATCCCGTGTCTATGATCTGGGGTCCCCGAAGCTCACACCAACAGGGCACATACAAAAAGAACGTCCTGCGTCCTAAATCCACACACATTCCAAGTGTGTCAAATAGCAAAACAAATGCGTTCTAAGTCTAAGCCTATCAAATACCAGCCAGATAATTTTGGGACGTTCTCACAATGAGAAATGATTTTGTGCGTTAAATTGTAAACACTAGTTCAAAGTGGGTGTACGTCACTATACAGTAGAAATTCAGACCACCAAGATCCATTGCCCTTTCTCAACAAGACATGCTTAATCTTTGGGTCACATATTGTTCTCCAAAACTTGGCACTTTGACAACTACCATCAAGTCTCTCCAAATGAAACTGCAAAAAAGAGAACACTGTTCATCAATCTTCAACAAAAACACACATCAAAATAGGCTTTGGAAGACTGTCCTGTTCAACATTGCCATGAAGTTCATCAATTTACCCTCTGGTAATTTAACAGTTTGCTATTGAAAATGGCCCAGTCGAAATAGTGGTTTTCCCATAAATAAAATGTGATTTTCCATTGTTTTTTGTATGTTTACCAGCGGGTATTGGAATTTCCCCAGTATGGTGCCCCAGTATGGTTTTCCCCAGGTGACCTTGGCGGAAATCGAACATAGCTATGGTGATACATCCAAAAATACCCAAAAAAAAAACATATCCCAAATGCTACAAAAAAAATATGGTGATATTTTTTTGCATCCCAATTATAGCTATATCATAGTATGCGATCATAATCATAGCATAAAAAATAGCTATATTAGAGCTATATGATCTATATTAATCTATATGTCAAATAACCTGAGGTTAATCTATATTAATCATATTAATTCCACTGAACCCCCCCACCTTCAAGGTCTTGGTGCTCTTCCCCGTGGCCGGCCGCTGCAGCATCATCTCGGCGAGGCGCCTCGCTGTCGCAAGGCAAGCCCAGGGGGGATGAAACAACGATGAAAACTAGGAAAAATGGACCAAGAAACGGCATTGAAACGGCATGATTTCAATGCATTTCACATCATTTCACCACTAGACATGGATAGAAATGATGGAATTTGGATGGAATTTGATGATCAGACATAAGGATTTGACCAACACATAAAAAAAATGACGCAAACAATAGGGGAGTTTAATTGTTTCATCATATTTAAGCTGCAAACATGGAGCTTTCTTCAGCAGGATCACTTCAGGTGAGGTTTCAAAATCCCATTGCATAAATGGGACACTGAGCTGGTCGATCAGGCAAGGGTGAACCACCAGCCTACAGGATTATGATTGATACATCCAAGAAAACCCGTTGCGGTTCAAATCCGTTTGCATCACAAAGGCTCTCAGTGGGCCCAAAAAGACATAGATCAATAAGAATCCATACAAGTACCTATAATGACACCTCCAAACACAAGCGTGGATTAAATGGCTTTCCCACAGTGGAATCTCAACTGTTCTCTATTTTTTTAGGGGCTCCACAAGTGAAAGTGCAATATATAAAGGTGTGTGCTGTTAGGTAGACGAACGTCCTAGGTTGTGATTTATAATATGTAATTGGGTTCTTGATATTTATGGATTAATTATAAACATCATAGAATATCTACGCTAGCCATATAGACAATCATTGTTGGGCAGCATGAGTTTATCCTAAAATTGAGGACACTGTAGCTCTAAATGAACTGATGAACCATAAAAATTGGTGCTGGGAAAGTGCATCCATGGTTGCTGGCAATGGGTAGGACCCGGACCTGGTGTCTCTGACCCGCAAGCGGGCGCGGGCACTGGGGGGTGCTCGGCTGCGGGCCACCATAGCTATGGACTACGGAATCAGATGTAGAAAATCACTGTGCAGTTGTGCTGTGGTGCATGGCACCTATCTTGCAATTTGTCTTTTGAATTTTGGCTCTTTGAGTGCCATTCTTTGCTTCGAAAAGCCACTTCTTGTACCCAACACGTGCTAATTCAAATGACACAAACTGCCAAAGAACTGCTTTCTTGGATCCAATGCGTCTGCAAACAATGTATGCTTCTTGCTCTGTATATGTTCTCTTGGACTGCGGCCATCAACAGAGAGTCAGGCATTTGCATCAAGGCTCAAGAAATTGTATGTTCTCATTTGGAATGGAAGCCCAAACAAGCAAAACAAATGCTTGTACTATCATGGTAATGAAGATCACTTACATGAAACATGAGCACATATGAGCACATAATTATTTCTTTGTTTCATCAAATTTGATAATCATTCAGAACCAATATCAAATAAACTATAGCTATAACCATCTATAACCAGCTTTTCAACAAAGTTAAGTGCTTCACCCTGAAAGTTTGGCAGCAGGAATGTAAGCTCAGACCAGATTCAGTCCTCTGACAGGAGTGCCTGCCCAGCGCTGAACTGGAGATGAAAGCACCCCACTATATACCCCACTATACCCCACTACCAATAACATAGAGAAGGGACGCTCGAGATTCATGACGGATAGTTTTAGAGCCCAACAACAACATATATATATATATTATATATATATACATATTGTCATGGGAACTTTGAAAGTGGTTTTGATAGGTTTTGATACGCTTGGTTCAGATATGCTGGAGCAATCCTTCTGACCCCCCTGTTCTTCGGCTGCCTGTGCGTCCATGCGAGCTCCATTGGTCTGAAATTGGAACCGTTCCTCTGGTAACGTGGTATTCTGGGGTAGTAGCCTCTGGTAAACATACAAAAAGCGAACTGGAAAATGGACCATTGATATTTGATTTAGCCATTAAAATTGTGATTTTCCATAGTTATAGTTATGTTAGTTTACCAGAGGTACCTTATTTTTCGAACAACCATGACACCATGACAAACATTGTCAAACCCTCATAACTACCGCTGTGGAAGCTAAACCTGCTCAGACTGTGGAACCTCATGATGAACCCGCTGAAACACCTTGGAAAGTCTTGCTGGAGAAACCTGTTTAACCAAGTGCCCCAAGTCCGGAATACCCGTACTGGCGGTTACTGACGTGACAAAATGTACGTGCATGACCAGGCTTGAGCAAAACCATGCCAAAAGCAGCTGTCCAACTCAGAGGTTCACCACGTCCACCATGACAACCCTACCGCATCAGTGATGCAAGGTTGGGCCTCCCCTCCCAACATGCCGGCCAGGAAAAGCCTGGGAACCCCAGCGATCACATTAGCGCATCGTCTCCCTATCATACAGCCCTAACTTCCAATCTTCCAAGATTGGGAATGATCGGGATGCGTTAGCCAGAAGGTTCAAATGCGAAGCACCCCAGCATGTACCCCACACCCCCAGTGGTGTGCGAGAAGAGCCAGCAACCCAACTGTGGGCTAGCTACAAGACGAGACACCCAGTCAACGTGATGTGATGGCTCCAGTTTTTGGCCACCTGTGAAACTGACCCTGTCTGAACTATTATCATCATGGTATGAGATGTCTGCTGTATCGTGGTGTGGGCATGTGTGGGCTGTAATACCTAAGGGATCCTTAAAAATCCTAGAAGGATCCTTTGTGGTCTTACCCCAAGCAAACGTACTACGCCTAACTGATGTCAACCAGAATCTGATTATATAACTAGCATATCAGCATATATTCATATGTGTTTTTTTCCCTGAAAAAGGTGCCCCTAGTTCCAATGGACTATTTTCATTCTCATTCTTTGATGGTGATTTGGAGGGTTCATTCCTCATTTTCAGACACAGCGACTACCTCTGCATGGCGCTTTCCTTTTCATTTCACTGCAGCTTGCCAGATCCGCAACGACTCCTCCTGACAGATCATGGCACACCTGAGCGGTGACACTGCGGGCACACCACAGATCGGGCACAGCAGGGTGAAACTCACGGGTTTCCCGGTCTCATGCCCACTTGGAAGTGCAGTTTTGTTGTGAACTAAGTGGATATATAACCTGAGTCATTGGGATTATACCAACCTTTTGGATCTTATGGGGTTTATTTCACCCCATGGTTATATACAAAGTAACCTCAAATGCACCCCCGAAGAAAACTACCAAATGTGTGGAAATTCATGGTTGCCTGTATGAGGACAAAAGGATCCATTGCAGTCAGGTTCCAAGGTGAAACTTTCCTGGGTCCTACAGTAACTCTCAACCAAGCGGAAACACCATTCGGGCTCCAACCAATAGAGGCAGTCATGGAGCAGTCAACTCAGGAGTGAATTGTATATAACATGTGGGTCAATCGGAGCCACCAATGGTCAGTAGGAACTGGACAACTAGTGCCCTATTTACTTCTTGGATGTGCGTCCCGCTGAATGTACGCGATTTATTTCATAATAACCAGGAAAAAAACACAACAGGCAACAATTGACAACATAAAAACTAGGATGCATGATGCACATCTACAATGTTTAAAAAAAAAAAACAGCAAGTGGCTGCTCGATTCTGTGTAGCACTCCAAGGAACCAGGGAATCATCTTATATTTGATGGGCACAATCTGGTCCTGTCGATGTTCACAAAAAAAGGTATTCCGACAAGACAAAAAAACATGGATCTACCATGACCTACCCTTTGGCAATTTAACATGCCTATTGAACATGGCCCATATGGTTCGTTGATTTACCCAGAAGAAAAATTGCGATTTTCCGTAGCAAACTCTTAGTTTACCAAAGGCTAACTGAGCAGCCTAGTTCAGTGACCTTTTCAAATTCTCGGAAAGGCTTCCGGCTCTGAACAGTGCCGTCATTGCCAGTTGATCTCCAGATATCTCCCCAGTAAATCACATGAAATGCCCCATTGTTGTTATCTATCATTTGTGTTGATGGTAAAAGTAATAGATATAATGGTTGATATCCATCATGTGTATTCATTTAAGTTGATGAAATCCCCATTTTTCTTTGGGCCCGTCAAGAACCTCCAGCTTCGGCAACGATCCTGGATGATCCGTGACATGATCAACCTATGGTTCTGTCGGAACCAAACAACGTACCAATTGGGATGGTCATCTGCCTCCGTCTCAAAATTAATGACTCCAAAAATTGGGCTGGCGGGGTTGTTGATCTCCCGCGAAGTGATTTGAGTGGCTGCGGGTGATGCCATCCATCTCCCCACAAACGCGCAAAATCAAGACCTGTATGGCTACAATGGGTGATATAACCCACATCCAGGACAAGTACCTGCATAAGCATCCCAAAAATGGTGGCTATAGGCTATAATCCGTTCAATGATCCTCTAAGCTACCGCTTCAAAAATCCACAAACGGAAGCTGGTACCGCCCAAGTCCGGCCCCCAACTCCGAGTCACGCAAAGTCATTCCCTGCAAGGCAAAGGTGTCTGATGGTGTTGAGGAATACCCACAGACATGGCTATTCTAAGCGGGTCCATTCGCAATAGAATGGTAAGATTGACATGTCAAAAAATATAACAGGGATATTCTGTACTGGGATAATATATAATCACTGACCTGAAATATGCAGTAAATGTTGGTTATTAACGTTAAATAACCATCAGTTCGTATATCCCCCGCTTAATGGTGTCTATGTCCAGATAGTATATCCCTCTATAATTATTCTAACTGCAATCAACCATTTCTATGAACCCCGGCTTGTCAAAAATGGAACCACACTTTTTTCAACCAGCAGGGGGGGGTCACTTGAGACCAACGGTGTACATTTACACATATTGGGTCCAATGGAGAATTATCCATGGAAATTTCCATGAAACCCTCTGGTAAATTAACAGAAAACTATGGAAAATCACTATTTTTTAATGGGTAAATCAACTATAAATGGCCAATTTCTATAGTTTTTTGTATGTTTACCAGAGAGGGTACACCATCTCATTTTCTCAATTTTAAGTATCCTCAAAGTCAACCTGGTGAAGTACATCGAGCTGGGTGATATGTCCATTTTTCTTTTTTTTCTCCGGCACCAGAGACCATTAGAATCATTAGAACACTATGTGATACATGTTCGTATACTAGTTTTGTTTGATAGGTCAACAATCTACAATGCGGGAAATTTTATTGCCCCCTGCCCTTGCCATGGTTCTCATCACTGTCTGCGGTTGAACCCCAGAAATCCACACAACTAGATCCAGCTTAGATGGTGGAGTGTCTCAAAAGCCAAAAATAACCATCATTCACTGCCAGGGATGACATCTCTATATTAAGTAATGCTAATATGTCTAAATCTATCAGAATATTTCTAAAAAAAAACATTCTAGGAATATCTAGGAATTACACATATATCTGATTAAACACCGGTCTGACATTTGAAAAAAAAACACCAGGGATGCCTACCGGGCACTCGCCGCATCGGCACCTCCGGCAATCTTTGGCCAGAACTGTCCCAAGGTCCAGTGGCCTTGGGCGAAGAAAAACGGTCACTTCAAGGATTTGGGGTAGATGTGGAAAATTGCGGTTTAATTATTTAACTATAATATGACAATATAAATATATGTATATATATATATAATAGGATTTTCCACATTAGGGTTTATAACTATTTGGGGTAGATCCCAAAATTAGGATTTAACTATGCTTCACCAACCAAATTGGGATGTGAGATTTGGAATGATAAAAATTGTTCACAAAAACACAAATGAGAAACAATTGAGATTGAACCAATCAACATTTAAAAAATTGGGAGTCTTACCACGCGCTGTGCCTTTCTTTTCAGCGGTAGACTTTCACCCAGATTGGTTTTTGCCATGTTTTTGGGTGGGGATGGGTCAAACTCGTGGTGTATCAACAAAACCACACAGACCCACAGAATTACAGTAATCAACATATCTAAAACAATTGGACATTTCCAGCTGTCTAACATGTCTAACATGTCCATTTTAGGTGATATTGTGATACAGTGATACTCTATATAACTCTGACCCATCTCCAGTTGTTTAATGCCAGTTTTCGAGATTTCCCCATATTTCTGTTGGTAAACTTGTAAGTCAACTCAAGCTGATGGTTCACAAACAACTCAGGTGTTGACTGTTGTTCAGCCGCTGAGACGCTTGGGACCTGTAGGGATTGGATGAGTTTGCAAGCACGACCAAAAAAACTCAACTAGTGTCTTGTACCAGTATGTTCATATGTATGTATACATATTGTATATATAACATAATATGTTATATATATAACATATGACAATATATATATAATATGACAATATATTAATATTTATATATATATAATATGACAATAACTATATATATTACATAATAATATGTAATATAATTATATATATTATTATTATTATTATATATTATCATTATTATCATTATTATTATTACAGTATTATTATATAGATATATGTCATATAATATATATATATATATTTAATCCACATATCATATAATATGCAAGACAAATTCATATGAGTGTACCCGGTAACAAACATCGGACTCTCAAAAGGTTTGGTGAGCGTTAAAGTCAAACAGAGTGAAACTCCAAAAGAAACGGTCTCAAGAATACTTGTTTGGTCCATGAAAGTTCCATTTCGATCAAATTCTCGTGTGCACGGTTTCAGCATCATTTCAATTGTTGATGTGTCGTGTCAAAAGGGATGGAAACAATCTATAGTCTATAGTCTGACTGTTTGGACCACAACAAGATTTACTTTGTCAAATATAAAACAAATGATAGCTTATGACTCGTTCATTCGAAGTCAGTCACCACTCAGTCACCCCTTCACTTTCTGGGTCTACTAAGACACTTGGTGTGTGCTGTGCGCGTGTCACCACAATTTTGCGAATTCAATCATGAATAATAAGAGTTTGTATCCTCTTCTAGTTCTAACGGATCAAACCCTTTAATTGTATCCTAAGGTTTATGAGATTAAAACTTAAGCATCGTAATGCATACAGCAGCATAGAGTAATCGCCATATTGAGTTCTGTTTTCTCATAACTGTCAATCATGAGTTCTCTCCACATTTGTCATTTGTCATCTGCTGTTTCCATATATATGTATATATTATATCATTTAAAGTGTGTAACTGTGTATAATAATGTAAAATATATTTATATATACTTATATGTAATGTAATGTAGTGTAATGTAATGTAATGTAACGTAATGCAACGCAATGTAATGTAATGTAATGTAGTTTAATGTAATGTAATGTAACGTAGTGTAATGTAATGTAATGTCATGTAATGTCATGTCATGTATATGCAATCAGCTAAACAATGAATCTAGTCCTGTAGCCACTAGGTTTATGACAAGATAACATAATTCCACATGATATATATATATATTGCTATACCCCTGTAATAAAACCCAGGCCCCAGAATCCTGATTTATATTATATGCATTACAGGGGTTTATCAATATATATATATATATACGCATATGTATATATACTCTATCCGACTCTATCCATCTGAATCCGTGAGCTGTCCATCCTCTTCCGATCAACAGCGTTGCGCCTGCGCCGCGCGCTGGGTGCCTCCAGGGGCGAGCTGAAGTCCAGCTCGAAGATGCTACCGGAGCTCTCCTCCCAGACCTTAAAACGAGGACTCCAAGGACTCCTTTGGGACTCTGAGGACTCAGAGGCCGGGAATTGATGATGATGATGATGATGATGATGATGACGAGAAATGAAGCGGAAACAAAGATGGAATGGAATGAATTTGAGGGATTTGGTGAATGGATTTTCCATGGAAAGGTACTGGATGAATGGATTCTGTGACACTGTGGCAAGTTGTGACCAGCGAAAGCGCAGCGGGAGATCTCTCACGCAGTCTGACTGATTGGTCGTTCAGACCCTGGGAATTAATCCGCTCAGCGCCAAGCTTTTTGTTAGGTTTCAAGGACGATTCCAGGATTGATTTTGTTCCTTTGATGGTAGCTGTAATTTGTGAAGCAGGATAATCCAATCCCAAACTGTGACACAAAAAACAGATTCAAGGGTCCCTCGATGATGTTCCAAAACCGTTTCTTGGTCAGTCCTATTCCTAGTTCTTGCAGTTTATTCTCATTGGCGGGTGACACATCTTTGATGTAATGGAATTACATAGTCTATATATCCTTGAGTCTTTGTGAAACAGATCTTCCTCAATGACTTAGTCTGTGTCCCATTTATAGTATATACGTTGCATACGAAGGTAAACACCGCTCCCTCAACCCTCCAAACAAAACACCACAAGGATGACGACCCAACTAAAGTCAGCGGTGATGCTTTGAATACCTTGGATGTATCCCGCTCTTTAGCCATGCTGAATTACTGGTTGCGGGCCGGCATAAATTTGGGACATTTCTGCTGGTTGCCTTCTAAGCCCGTCAACCAAAACGAAGAAACAGTCTGTCCATGATGTTCCTTTATGCTTTCTTTATTGAACAATGCTATATACACGTGGGAACTTCCCAACCAGTCATCCAGAAATACTTCCCATGAAACAAGAGGACCCCAGGTACCCTGGAGCCCCGAACCATGAAGCCACAAGGTGGCTCTTCGGGACAATCCTCGGCAGAATATAAGCTGACTATGGGTACAAAGTTACCGGTATGCCCTATAGTCATCTAAGTTGGTTGACAATTTTATCAGCAATAGAACCACATATATATATAGGTAGGGTTTACAGGGTATATTGGCATTTTGGCCATGTCGACATGTTCACTTCCCAATTCAGGCATGTTGCGCTTCTTGGTGTGTTTAATCTGCAAAAGCATGGAACATCGAGTTTGGAACCGGTCATCTGAATTTCGGTCAACCTGACTGAGTGAAGGTGGAAATGATGCTGCTAATTAACGATGATCATGATTTTGATGATTTTGATGATTTTGATGATTTTGATGATTTTGATGATTTTGTTTTTTTTTGATGAGTTTGATGATTTTGATGATTTTGATGATGAATGATGATGAATGATGATGATGATGATGATGATGATGATTATGATGGTGGTGGTGGTGATGATGGTGATGGTGATGGTGATGGTGATGATGATTATTATCATCATGATTATTATTATGATGATGATGTTGATGATGAGGAGGAGGATGAGGAGGAGGACGAGGATGAGGAGGAGGAGGAGGATGAGGAGGAGGAGGAGAAGGATGAGGATGATGATGAGGATGAGGATGAGGATGATGATGATGATGATGATGAGGATGAGGATGATGATGATGATGATGATGATGAAGATGTTGACGATGATGACGGTGATGATGATGATGATGAGGGTGATGAGGAGGATAATTAGTGACAACCATGGTGATGCCCTGTCTAGAAACCATCTTCGAACTCGAACCCATTTCTGTGGACCCGGCCACTTCAAAGGGAGTCACATGGTAGATTGGTGACCTCAATCGCTGCGCAGTCTGCGGGCATACCGGGGTAATACTGGGTCCAAACATTTGACTCACTTCCCATACCAACAGTGCTGGATGATGAATGTCTGCATATATGTTATATGTCCCAACAATTCCCAACAAATATAAAATCCATTAAAATCCCCGAACATCATGCATGGCTTAATGATAACCACAAGTTTGGATGCTTGTTTAGTGCAAGCCTAAAACTTTGTCGGAAGATGTCTTTGGAAGTGGCATCTCATGGTGGAAGTTTGCACTGCAGGGTCAAACATCAACCCCAAAAAACCCTCTGAAACCATCCATAGAGCAGCAGCTGTAGAACTGTCTTATCCAGAACTATGTTCTATCTGTTCAATCGTTAGTCTTCTAGAAACATGATGTTGACATGGGCTTGTCTTAAAAGTTACCGGGTTACCCCATTTTATTCGCCACTTTTCTGGACTTCCCCACCTCTGGATGTTGGAAATCACGCCCATTCCGTCCACGAGCCGCAGCACGGAGCAACTTGGTGCCTGCTGAGTGAAGCCGTGTTACTAAACCGATCCGATCTACATATACAACTACAGCTTTACTAAAGTATACTAATGTCTATAAGCATGTAGTTTAGGGTTTACTAGAGTTTTACAATTGTGGAGTGTTTACTTTCCATTTTCAAAAAAAAAAAATTGTCTGATTTTCCCAATCATGGATCTAGTTGTGCTAGATATTTTTTGGCCCAAGCGGTTTCTACCAGACAACTTGGATGTGCATGCTAGGGACAATCATAGTTAAAACTTAAAACACATAAAACAGTTTCTTAGATTTTCTTAGTAGATTCCACCCTAGATCACCCGATGCGAAAATCACATACACATCTTCAATAGATCCATGTTGAAGCCCAAACCTAGGATTGAAATGATTTTACCTATTTATTCAAAGTATCAACATATTCCCCAAAGATTTCAACAGATTTAAGATTTTTAAACATGTATTGAGTTCGGCGAATTCTGAGTTTCCTGACTCCCTCGGTGAGTTTCAGCTGCCTTGGGGACGTGGCTGCCGGTCAGTGATACCTCTGGCCCCTGGGGTGGGAAATCTGGGCATCATCTGGTGATGTTTCAAATCCATTCTAATCCCACATGTATCGAAGCGAGAACAGCAAAAACTGATCAAGAACAGAATCGAGTCCATCCAACTACATCCTGATTTTCCAAACTATCCAAAAAAAACAACCTGAGAAGCTCCTTGGATGCACAGAGGCTATACTTTTAGAAAATACCCTGCCTGAGAAGCGACTTGGCAGCAACTTTGCAGACTTGACACTGGAAAAGGTTGACTGAAGATCATGACCGTTTCTCTACGCATAAAATCTCGACGATAGTCACAAGTTCCTGTTGGTGCCGTCCCACCATGATCCCCAGCAATTGTGGATGTTGATGTACCTAACAGCAAAAATGTCGATACATTTAAAGAAACATGCGAATGATTTTCCTATTGAACATAGGGATTCCTCATCCATCTCTGGAAAATGATGCAAGGAGTGAGGTGGTAGCTGAGATGGGTGCAGGATCTGTGGTGGTCCATTGTAAAAGCCAAGGAAAGCAAACATCTGCTTGCCTCAGCAATTGACCATCTGCACAGCCAAAGCTTCTGTTTTAGTAGTCTCCCAGTCTGCTCTATTCAAACTCACATAGTCTGGTCTGAGACCAAACACATGCCACAGACATCCACAGACTATATGTCCACAAGCAGTGAGTACTGTAGTGAGTCTGCATGTGACACAACAACACAACTTGCGAGAAATTACTGTATATCAACGGCTCAAGCTGCAAAAGATAAATTATTGGAAACAAAGCTCTTGCTAATGTCAATCAATGACAGGAACCTTGAAATACATAGACAAAAACTCTCCAGGATGCTATAGATGATTTTTAGTTCATAGCTTCCAGGTGTCCCATTTGCCTATAGATTTTGGGATGCCATCAATCACATATGAATCATATAAACGTAGCTGTGTATATATCATGTCAGTAGAATATGTACGCCACTCCATGACTGAATATCCCTGACTTGGCTGAAGTACATATACATTACATTAATTGACCTGCCTGGTTATAAATCCCATTCTATCCCCACGATATTGCGAATATCTCCCATTGTATCCATATTACATCTCCATACTGTCCATACTTTTGTTGGACACATTTACCTTCCAGTAATCAAAAGTGGCTTGCAGGAACATCCACCATATTTAGTTCGATGGTTTTTCCCCAGCGAACGACATGTAGAGCCGGGAACTTCCATTGCCAGCCATGTTTTATTGGTGAATGTTGGTGTTTTATTGCCATCATATCCCCATCTAATAGCAGCATTTGTGTTGCTTAAATCACCAAATATCACCAGTACCAGTTGATCTCAAAGGAAAACTTGCTGACCTGCTGCTGCTGCAGCCATGGGCGACCACTCCTTTGGCCTCGATGTGATGGATGGTTTGTGATGGTCGTTGTTTTTTTTGTTTAACCGTGGATGGGGAACTCAAATATATTTATGTATATTATGTATACTGTATACTGTATACTTGTGTAACATTGTGTATATCTATATGTACATTTACTTTGATGTTGCTGTTATGCATATATTTAATGTTGCTGTTACCCCATTGATCCCATCATCACTATACCCCAAGATATCTGCAAATCAAATGGTCTCCGAAGCGCCTGCCAGCAGTCAGACTTAGAGCTGAAAGTCGTTGTCGCAGCCTGAGACTTGGCTCCAGCTTCTGGGCAATCTGCGGGGTCAAAGAGTGGGAAATACTTGGTACTCTGGAATCATCATCATCATCATCATCATCATCATCATCGTCATCATCGTCATCATCGTCATCATCGTCATCATCGTCGTCATCATCATCATCATCGTCATCATCGTCATCGGCATCGTCATCGTCATCGTCATCGGCATCGTCATCGTCATCGTCATCGTCATCATATATATATATATATATATATTCCATATTCTTACAATATATAGTTGGAATAATATGGAATCATGTTCTACTCAGATGGCATATCAATGGTGTACTCTGAAGACCATCCGTTTTTATTGGCTGATCATTTTGATCCAAATCGGCCCAGTGTCCAGGCCACAAAGCCTTGGGGGTTCCCCAGTGTCCCGCCAACATCAGTGGCTACTCGGCAGGGTCTCAAACAATTGGACACATCATATAATTCTAATTGGTGGTTTCAACCCCCTCGAAAAATATGAGTTCGTCAGATTGGATCATCATCCCAACTATTGGGGAAAATAAAAGTCATGTTCCAAACCACCAACCAGAATTCCTTTCCTAATCCTTCAAATCTCAATCTTCCAAGATCTTCCAGCCCGATTCTGTTGTTTCCTTATGGACCATGGACGACCATGGACGACTATGGACCCGACCCTGTCCAAGTCCACCAGCCGGGAGACGCATATCTTCCACAAACCCTCAGGGTTTCTGGGGAGAGGAAGCGCAACTCATCATTGCCCAGGACTATTGGAGCTTCCTCAAGTGCCTGGACGTCGAGATGGTCCTGTGAATTTGGGAAAGGCTTGGTCAAACACTCAAGAATTCAATAGAATTGACCATGGGGGCACCATAGTCATACCAAAAAAATCTCTACAATCACTCTTGGATACTTTTGGAGACATCAGGAAGATGTGTTTTTTTGCTGATTAGCATCAACTAAGCTGGATCATGTTGTTGATTCACATGTTTCTGAAACCGGCGATTCAGATCAAGTTTCAGTGTGAGACTCAGAGATGAAGAGAAGTAATGTGGTTAAAACAAGAGTAAACCATCCCCCAGTCATCACCATAGGTGCTATAAATCATTCCCAGTCATGGGTAGTTTATGGCATTGATTTAACGACCTTAATGAAGATCGAACAAAACGAGCATGGTATCTGTGTATCTGGACCCTGCTGGGTTACCTTTGGAAGGTTCAGAACGTGGCCGTGGGCATAGCGGTCAATAGTCGATATCCATGGTTGCTCATTGAGGATGTTGTTTCATCCACAGTGCGATCAATCTCCTGTTCATGGCAGTGAAATACCATCCTAATACAACAATCAAAGCTCCGTTAGAAACAATGATTTAGGATCTATTGATTGATTCGGGGGCCCTCAGGGTACAACATATTAAAGGGATGGGATTGTCACCCATCGCATCGTGCCTGTGCAGCCACCAGCACTGGGCTGTCCAATCGCAGAGACGCAACCACTTTTCCTTCAGGTAAATACCATGCAAATGGATCTGGATTAGGCATCCCTGCCTACCCTCTGGTAAACAAACATAGCTATTGAAAATGGCCATTTATAGTTGATTTACCCATTAAACATTGTGATTTTCCATAGTTGTTGTATGTTTACCAGAGGGTAATGACTGAACAACTTGTCAAGTTGACTATCCCCATGTTACTAATTATTTGGTTAGGTATACACTGAACGTCACTGGACTATGTCCATGCTTGAGTTGGTGAAATACATCACGTGCCAGCTTTTCTTGAAAAGGAACTAATATGAACTATAATATACTATTCCCATTGTTTGGGGTTGATACAACAAGGGTATAAATGTGTGATTGGGTGAAGATTGCATACATGGGACATGCATGACATATATATAATATGTAATTATATATATATAATTTTTATTGATACATATTAATGTATTAGTGTGCACATGACTAATTTTAAGCCATGTGTATATCTATCGGAATATCTATCGGAATCGATCAGTGCCAAATCCCACTTTCGCACCTTCGCCGCTGTGAGGACGGCTTGCTGCATCTCCGTCGGGCGTTGGCACAAGCCAACGCCAGTCTGGCCTGACGAAGCGCAAGACCAATCCCATCTGCAAGTCATGTCATAAACACGGGAGGGTTACTCATCAAAAATGATCAAAAATGGAGGGGTTCAGATGGTTTTACTGAAATAACCGAAATGGGGATTATTACATGGCCTATATATGCCAATATAGTATTGAATACTCTCTGTATGCCAGCCCCAAAATGAACAAATCCCGTACGAAACCATGTTTTCTAAAGGAGCTAGGAGTATAATTATAGATGATATTTGGCGAGGGGATTCTTGCAAAATGGATCAAGTCAACATGCACCATCAGAGGCGGATCACAAAAATGGACACCAAGTCATATGCCCTGCAGCACTAAGTCCAGTTTGGGTCTTGGGTAATAATTATATATAATTATCAATTATATATCTTTCGAATCAGGAATTTGGTTATAACATGTTATAAAGACAGGTTCCATGTTGGTACAGTGAAACTAAAATTTCATCCAATTCCTACCTCCTGCTTGGTCAGGTTACAAGCCTGACCGCTGGTAGCTGCAGCTTGTGGAGAGACGTGGGTGGAGAGCCCTTACCTGGACAGATGGTGAAACGTGATTGGAATATGTGCAGATGATTACCCTCTGGTAAACGTACAAAAACTATGGAAAATCACCATTTTATAGCTGGGTAAATCAACTATAAATCACAATTTTTCACTAGCTATGTTAAATTACCAGAGAGTATGCATGAATCAGACTTGAATAAAGGCTATCTGGAAAAATCATCAGAATTCATGAATTTGAAATTTGAATCTTGCGGCCATAAAAGGGGATGATTCCCCATGTACAAACAATCATTACAGTGACATTGCAGTGAGGCGGTTATAATTTATCCAGATATTACCCTCTGGTAAACATACAAAAAACGATGGAACATCACCATATTTAATGGGAAAATCCACTATTTCTATGGCCATGTTCAATAGCTATGTTAAATTACCAGAGGGTATATTAGGTTGGTTATATCTTTATATACCCGTGATGTTCTCAATTTATCCGGTTAGATCCCATGAAATATCAACAGATATCATCACTGAATCTGACTAAATCATAATAGTTCACTAACCTGAACATAGCTGAAAAATCCTACGGCCATTTAGGGATGATTCCCCAAATCCTAACCATCATTCCAGTGACGTCACGACCGGAGGTCGTAATTCATCCAGATCCAGTTGTAGGAGTCATAAAAGGGCTTGTAGAAGGGTTATCCCATTTATTTCCAATATATTCCATCTATTGATAGATGTATCAGCTAAGATGTATCACCATCTTTTGCATATCACCTGCAATTCAATAAATTCCATCTATTAATACAATATGTGTATATATATGTATATATATAAACAATCGTCTATCAATATATCGCCATTGTTTTACTATATATGGATATCATAATTGTATCACCTGTCATTGTGCTAAGATGACCGTGGCAGCCATGGCATCTCTCTGTCAGCCTGGATGCCCCAATGCCACCAGAACATCTTGACCTCGATCAGATTGTGCTGGTACCAAAAATGTTTGGCCACATATCACCAAATTTAGTTCTTCAATTCACAGTTGTTTTTTCTTTATATATGTATATATAATGTATATATAATGTATATACAATGTATATATAATCTCAAATAATGTATATATAATGTATATACAATGTATATATAATCTTATATAATGTATATATAATGTATATACAATGTATATATAATCTTAAATAATGTATATATAATGTATATACAATGTATATATAATCTTAAATAATGTATATATAATGTATATACAATGTATATATAA
>Ga0126342_10003390_pt1 | contig 26284 bp, 25 predicted proteins | sample Cyp1metagenome_FD_92528 | JGI IMG/M metagenome (GOLD analysis project Ga0126342, IMG submission 92528) | Coral microbial communities from Lord Howe Island, Old Settlement Bay, Australia - Cyphastrea 1 metagenome | ecosystem: Host-associated > Invertebrates > Cnidaria > Coral ...
ACCATTCTGTTCACCGCTGTCGCAATGAGAGGTGAAAAGAGTCCGATTGTTTAGGCCAGGAGGCCAACGGTGGGAAGGGTCAGGAGACCCAAGGTTGAGAGCTCCCTACCAACATATATATACATACACACAATTTGTATAGGGGAAAAAAGTTTGGGCTGGTGACTGGACTACTGTATGGTATACCATCTATCATCTACCCCTTGGTTGTGAAATATGGGGGAGACATGGGGTGACCCTTGATGACCCCTCTGTGATTCATCCAGGCAGTGGGGGAAGTACATCTACTGTTCCATCTACAGTACATCTGGGCCACTCTTTGGGTACTGGTATGTCCTTGATACTGAAAATAGTACATCTAGGAATGTCTTTGGGTACCGGTATGTGCTAACATCTAGGAATAGTACTGGTATGTACTGTTCCATCTTTAGTCCCCACAGTTTGACCTCATCCAGGAATCGAACTGATGAAGTCGTCGAGTTCTGCACTGGAAATGCTCTCACACCTCCGAGGCAGAAAGCAACGGAGCCACGGTAATGCCAGGAAGCTGCTGCCCACTGATGGTATCCAGTGACATCTCCATCACTGACAAACCAAGCCTGAGAAGCCAGGAGAACAAGGCCTGTCACCAAACAAAAATCTGGGCCTTCCATTCCTATCAGCTAGTCTTACCACATGCTTGGCATATTTCGACATCTTTCCAGAATGGACATGCCAAACCTGCCAAACATCAACAAGTTCTGAGATGACTTTGGCTTTGTGGATGGATCTTCTGGCATGTGAGCTCGACATTCCATTGGCATCGCAGCCTTAGAATTGGATCCTGGACACATCCTTTAGCCGCTGAATTTGTGAAGCTTTCTGAAAACCATTGCAACAAACCTCTAGATAATAAATAAGGGCCAATAAGGTATAGATGATATGGATGCTACTGACCCCAGCTGCCAAAAGGATTTGACCTTTTCTCGTTGACCAGAAATCCCCCGCAATCGGCCTGTGATGCAGGAGTGAAGCGACCTGGCGGTGATCCTACAGCATCAATAACGCTAGGTTTGTAACATTTTGTCACCTGCAGTGGTATCATGAAAAAATCTACGGAGTGGTTGGCTTCAAACTGTCTGAGGAGCTGAACAATGGGGAAATGACCCACAAGCTGGCTCTCTGCAGCTTTTTTTTTCAACTGCAATAGCGGCTACTCCCAGCCTTCAGGCTCAGCTTGCTCCATCCACCTGCCAGCTCTCACAGCTGCCCAGTGGATCTCCAAAACATGTCTCCATCATCCAGTCATATCCAGTCGGCCTCCAAGGCAAACCTCAGACTCCAAAAACTGGCCGGGAAACACCGCTGCATCGACCGCTGAAATGGTTCAGGTCTTAGCATTGAAGGAAGTCACCACCATTTCCGTGAACCTGGCAATGAAGAGAACGCACATCAGAAAATGTTGCATCAACGAATCCTAGAAATTCATTCAAAATTCATTTTTTGGAAATACGATGAAATACGATGAAATACAATCTTACCAAAAAAAAATGTCCCGAGATCTGTAGAAATATAGTGACGATCGAAGCACGCATGCGTGCAATTGGTGAATACTGGCTCTTGCCATTCGGCCCGGAGCGAAAACGAAACCATGTTTAATGTTTGTGAGATTGCCACTATACCAATTCACTTCTCACAGCCCGGGGCAAAAGAGGCATATGGGTATGAGATGGTATGAGTCAATATATCGGATGCACCAAACAAGAAGGCAAAACATTCAAACACGCAATGGTTTCATGCTGAAACACCAATCGCCGTGGAAATCTGCATCTGATTTTGCATCAAAGATGATCAAAGGCTTGATCCAAACCCATACCATCATTCCTTCCTCCTAATCTCAAATACCGTACCCCCTTACGACAGCTAGGAAAATGCATTGTATTCAATCATGTATTAGGGACCCTTACTGGTAATTACCGGAATACTTATTTATAAAGGCAGGGCTTATCAGCAATACTATTTCTGCTATCAATTGCTATCCAAAATCACCATCTCTGAGGATTTTCCTTACAAAAGGATCATGCACTGATTAACCCATTGTTTCCGGTCATTGTCACGATCCCTTTAGGGATTGGATTCCCCGGTGGGATGACGCCCACGGCAGCCTGGCGCATGAGTCGCTGCCACACGACAGCGATCAGGCCGCTCCGGATGCACCATGGATCCTCCGTCCGACCTGCGGATGTCGGATCTGCAATGGATCTGCAGTATGTCCATCTCCAGCATTCTGTCCATCTCAAGCTTCAAAGCTGGATCTACTGCATGCAGCATTAACATGTATTATGTCAATGCATGCAAGTCAATGAAATTATATCATAGTCATAAGTGGATGATAGTGGATGATAGTGGATGATAGTGGATGATAGTGGATGATAGTGGATGATAGTGGATGATAGTGGATAGTGGATGTAGTGATTTGGTGACCATATACTAGCTTCAGTGAACAATCCCACACAACATCTGAGCGCAACACCCTTCTGACAGCTGCCAAGGACAACCTTCGTCTGACGGTCATCGATGGCTTTGCCAGGTTTGGGGAGTGCCCTACAAACAAAACCATCACCAAAATCATACATCCAATGGGATTCGCCAATCTGGTGGATAGTCATAGTATAGATATATAGTATAGTCATATATAGATATATAGATATATAGCCAATGACTTTGAAGTATAGATATATAGTATAGTCATGCACAAACCTGAAATGGATTGAAATGCTTGATCATTTTGGGATGATTTCGCCGACTCATATGTAGGAACCATGATCATTCGTTAGGGTGACGTCTGCCAGTGCAGTCTTCATCCCAGAATTGGCTTGTGGACCCATATTATGGATTTTTATTGTAGAAATACATTTGCAGAACCCCCCCCTAGATTTGCTTGGAAACGCGGTTTTACTGCACATGGTCCCGAATGAATGACCGCAATACATAGTATATCATAGTATAATAAATCAGGTAAACAATGCTAACCATGATTTTTACTCATTCTTGAACTATATAATCACACTACTTCCCCATGTTTTTGTTGAACAACCCTTACTTTTTGATGATCCAAAGCGCCTCCCCCAGGTGTAAGGCCACCAGGTGTGACATGGAGCCCTGGAAGGGATCAAAATGGGAGATCTCTTGGGATATTCTGATTCAAGATGGCAGTTGTATATATATATATATATGTGTGTTTATATAAGATGTTTAAATATGTTTTCATGGGGAATGATCGGAATGTGATTGGAATCATGCTGATGATGAACCCTTATATATTTTTTGGGGGGCCCCGTTCTATTTGGGCGTACATAGGCGTATTCCGAATTGGCAGGTAGATGACACCATAGGCATATTTGTTACCCCCATTTCAAGGCATATTTATTAATTCATAGGCTATACCAAAGTGTGCAATGTATTGCTGTGCATAGTGCGATGACACTCGTGAAGAAGCTGCAAACTTGCATGTTGTCTTACCACTCCATATATAGGAAGTGTGCAGAAAGACAATGTGCTGGCCACATGGTGTAAATAAATGTAAATAATGTAAGTGTATACTATATACTATGTACGATATCCGATATTCTATATTCACGATATTATGATGGTTCTGTCCGAAAATGGTGCATACTGCATATTCATTTCCAAGGATTATGATCATATTTCCCCATATTTCCCCGTATTTTCAGACAGACCCGCATCAACGAAGAGGTTCCCGCCTGGTCACATGGCACCAACGAGGCAGGCAGCATCATGAGCCTCAGTGGTCTGGCAAAGATCTGGGAAATGCACAATCGTCCCACTCTTGCTATGAAACAAAAGTGCAAGTCTTAACATGTCCTGTTCCATCCAAATGTACCTGAAACTAGTTCTATTCCCCGCACCATGCACATCTCTTCCCACTTTCACCATCCAAGATACCCTGGAAGCCCGAAGCCTTAGTCTTTCTGAGTGTATCAGAAGCCAATGATCCGGAATCGAAAACAATTACAGTGAACCGTACGACAATTAATATGTGATTTCCAGCATTCCAATCCTTTGGTCCACACATAGCTGGTTGATTGGCATCAACTTACTGCACAAATCGCAAAACAAAAATTCAACAGCAATCCAGCCATACCTAAGTGGCATCCAATTTCAGCACGTGGGAGTCAAGGAAAAATTAACATCAATTAAGCCACCAATGCCCTGAACATCTGTAACATCTGCAACTTCTGTATGTTCAAACATGTTCAAACGGCCATTTCAAGCGTCCATCTTGCGGCACGCCTCCATGAGGAAGAGATTGGTCCGGTAGCACTGCCACCTGCAGTGCTAAAGCATCGCTTAAGTGCAAAGAAGATATGAATCCGTCTGGAAAATATGGTTTAAATTTAAATTGATTGGAAATTCTAATTCATTGACGGATTCATTCACATGGAGAGTGATAAGTCACAAAACGAGAAACCTATACATGAAACAAATCACAAATCAACACATCAATCAAATCAATCAAAATGAAGGTTTGCTATGACTTAACTGGTGAAAGTTTTCAATCCATCGAAAAAAAATCACCTCCACATAACCCTTGGCGCCGCCAAGGCGCCTGCAAGCTGTTTGTCACCAAAGCCCCAGCCGCCTGGCGGTTTCGCGGTTTCACCATGACCATCATGTGGTGCCTGTGTTGCCCGTGCCTCCAAGGGTGTGGCCACATAGGCCAAGGCTTCCTTCAGACTGCCCAAGACCAACTCCTTGGAGATTGTGCTAAAGACATGAAAAACTCGTAACCCCCCAGTATTTCATCACTGTGCATAGTTATTCAGTGCGATACAGCAAAAGAACTGGAAGATTCACACGTTCAAAAAATAGTGCCGATGAGGACAATTATGGCCTTGTTCTTGTGCGTGCTTCTGTGCACATGAGCCATGTAACCACTCCACTGTCTCGTAGCCCTTGAGAGGCTCCCAACTGAGAATCCAACCAACTCCTCAGCGCTGAGCGGAGGCGAGTCAAATGCTTTTTGCAGGTCTCTCATGGTCTCGCATCAAATATCATCAAATCAACCATTTTTTGAATGTGCTGAGCTTTGTCTTTCGGCTTGTTCCACTGAGCCTGACATGCGAACCAAACTTGCTGGCAGCCTAACTATTCGGATGGTCAAGCTACGGTCAAGCAACAATCCTTTCGCCCCAATGCAATGGATCTTTGGTCTTTTGGAAAGATTGAAAAAGGAAGGGAAGTGGCAATCATAGCACTTTGCCAGATTTCCACCATGAAGACCCCAAGAAATCCAGCAAAAAATGATCCCAACTTCCGGCTCTGAGTGATTCTGCCTCTTTGGCGGCCAGAAAGCTTCCAAAGGGCCTCAATACAAAGAAGGTACGGACCAAACTCCACCAAACAAAGGGCCAAGCTGCATGTAGCTGGACAGTAGTTGGAATCTGATCAGCGCCGAATTACAAAAACCAGGAAGTTCCATAGTCAAAAGTCAGCTTCGAATTTCTATTTTGGATTCTAGCCGTGTACTGCCCCTGCTTTGGATTCTTGCCTTCATCTGGGTTTGTCTGAGAACAGGGCACCTAGAAAATCCAATGGCTTATCATCACGTTCCCATCAACATTGCAATTCGCGACGTCCTTCATTTTCAAACAAATCCAAATATCACACTGTTGGTGTGTATATCCGATTCGTATATATCCCCAGCATTATTCCCTCTTGCCTATTAGTCCCATCAAAATCGTCCCATTACACTCAATGGGAAGACCCTATTCATACCCATTGGGATGGCTTTAGAACTCATAGGTTCGTAACCCTATACCATCTGGTTATTTAACATAGCTATGGACAATCCCTAAAATAAATGGAGGTTCATAGCTGGGAACATCATCTATAAATGGGTCATTTTCAATGGCTATGTTAGTCATAACCAGAGGGTAACCCTATTTGTTACCCCCACAAACATCAATAGAAATCCATCGCCCAGCTCTGGGAACTGCTGAAAAAAGACGTCACCCTGAGGCCGCGACGTCTGGCTCTGCCCCACCAGCAGACCAAAACTGCCTGTGCCCAATACTCCAGTGGTGACATGGCACCTATATATATATATACATACATACTGTATGTGAGTGTGTGTGTATAGTTATTTATATGTATATATATATATGCATGTATGTATCTATATATATATATTGCATATATGTGTATATTATATTATATTATATGATATGTAAATTATGTGTATAATATAGTATGTAGGCACGGATGCTATGCCCCAAAATGTGACATGTAATGGGCAGGAGTCTTATATACATGCGATGTAATGTGATGAACACACAAAAACAAGGGATGCATATTAAATTCAACCCATCAACTGCACCCATGAGACTCAACGTGGAGGTGCCAACAATCTGTGGATTGGCATGGATTTTTCATATGTATTGACCCTGTCCGATGCCCCTACTTTTCTGGAGCAAAAACACCGACCCAACTCAGCAAAACAAAAACTCTACAGCAAATGTTCCAAAAAACGGTCCAAAGTACACTGAAATTCGCCAGTCCCACCTTGATCTACTTGTAGGTCACCAGCCGCGAAGGCCAAATCTTCCAGAGCTGCCCTTGGGGACGGCATCCGGGATGTTCGCATAGATTGGGATCTTCCAATGGGGCCATGTTTAGGTGACCCTAAAACAAGCTGGTTCTATATAGCTGGAAAATGGATGTTCATCCCACTAAAAATGGTATTAATACGTATTGATCCATACCCATATAACTACATTGATGAGACCCTTCAACATATTTTAATTTACTCATCCAATGTCGGAACCTGCTACGGGGATGGATGCGGGGGTGTAAGACAGGACGCATTTTCCTTTTCCAATTAGTGGTGCTGTATTTGCGAATCACATGCATGCCATAGCATGCCCCAGACTTTCCTCACTGTCACACTTGCAACCATGTAGGACCTGGAAAACTGCTTCAAAGGAACAGCTAGACTCTTGGGATGGTGCTACAAACCACAATAAACCAACCTTGAAATGCAAAAGAATCACCTGGATTTGCTCAGGCTGAAGCTGGTCGACCATGAAAGTGAAGGGCTGGTAACCCTCAACGGTCTTCCCATCTGCGGGTTCCTGGGAACGCGGGGGAGGGTACGTGCCAAGCTCTGTCTTGCCCAACCTTGATGGAGCACGTCAAGATGGTATGCAATTCGTGGGGGAAGATATGTCATGGGACGCCCGAAGTGAGAATGTGGCATTTGTATGCATTTGTATGAAGTAAGGGAAATCCCCACAAGGAGTTGCTGCTTTCAACTCATCTTTTATGTGACTCAACTGGGATGATCTGCCTAAGAACGGTAAACTTTTGAAGGCCCAAGGGCCCACAACCTCCCACAGCTACCAGGCATCATGAAGGCAGCCACAGGCCACAACCATCATGCCAACTGGCACCTCACAGCACGACAATGCGGTCAGCCATGGAGCGTGAGTTTGCCACACCAGTCTTTATTGCAAAATGTTGAAACATGTTGAAACCATTTGAAACCATCATCCAAGTGGAAGCCATCTTCAATATCTTCAATAGGAAAATGTAGGAAGATGATGGAACATGATATATATATATATATATATATATTCATATAACTATGCACAGCATCAAGATTATCTTCTAGGTCAGTGGTGGCTCCCATATTCCTTGATTTTACCACACGAGGTGAGCTGCCAGTGCTGTGTGATTTTGACTGTTCCAAGGTCCCACAACACATTTGAAACAATTATGCAACAGCCAAAATGGGTGACCTTGGTCACATGATGTACCCTCCGTGTAATTTAACCGGTTGCTATGGAAAGTCACCATTTCTTACAAGCAAAAAAAATGTAAAGAACATGTAAATTGGCCATCTTCCACAGTTATGCTACAGGGTAATCATGGACATTGCCACCTTACTGAATGAGTGGCCTACCGCAAGCCACATCTGGGCACCCCAACGTACAAACTCACTGCGCATGGAGCCAAGGAGTGAGCTGGAGTCGCGGATGCCAGACCTCAAACTGTGGACAGATTGAGGCATTCTACCTGCAAATATCTGAGAAAAGAGTTTTACTTCATCCTAAGGATCTAAGGGAAGCATCCATGCATTGGAAAGTTGGAAGGAATTCTATCTGATTTGATCTGCTGAATGATGGGCATATGTGCGGAGAATTCCTCGAGGATATAAAGCTCGATTCTCCCAGTTCAAAGGGATTCTATTGCAGGGTGAGGTGCGCATATGTTTCACGTATCAGCATAAAACCCAGCAATTACCGTATCACTGTATCACCAAAATGATGGGTTGCTTCTTTCCTTTCTTTCCCCCCACATATATCAGAAAAAAATAACTCAACCATTCTCAACCCATTTTTCACAGTCAGTCCCAACCCCCCACCTCCCCAAGCGTTCTCGCCCCGTGGCCGCTGATCCGACCTTTTTTGGCCGAGCCCCCGCGTCATGGCGACAGCTTCGCGGACCCGCTGGGCGGTCAGCTGCAGCGGAACCTCGAAGGATTTCTCGCGGAAGTTGTCCACCTCGAAGCTCAGAGGCATGGTGCCGTTGCCTGCGGAAAACACGTGGGACTTTTTAAGTGGCAGAAGGCATGGGGGTTGAAGATACCAAGGGGGATATACCATACTGGGGTCATGGACATTTCTTGAAATAGAGGGATCCATGATGATCCATGGACAAAATCATCCAAACATTCTCGTTTTTTGATGGGGAAACTAATGCTTGTGCTTCGGTAGCAATACCAATTCTGAACTCTGAGGGCATTCAGATTTTGTGGAACAACTTCTGCCCTTCCCAGGTGCCTTTGATGCAGATGTGATGCTGTCCAACAAAGTGGGCCAGGCCTCCATAGATGCCTCGTGTTCACCGCAGATCTTGAAGGGAAGATCGACAAAAGCAACCCCCTGAAATGAAAACGAAAATGTTTTTTGGCAAAAAACATAGCTTTCTTGCAAAGGGTTCAACATCTTAAATCCGTAATCTCTGAAATATGCATCAATTCACACATCAAAACCAGGTTTCCCGCAAATACTTGTTCAGTCGATCCCGTTTGGGTCAACAAAAAAGGAGGGTGTCCTGCAAAATGTTCTCCTAAAACCAGCGCGTGGATGTCCAACCCCGTGGATGTCCTATTGCGTACCTTGAAGGTTGCCAAGGCTGCACAGTTCGTCCAAACAAAAAACACCAAGTGTCTTTGTTCCAATGTTCTGAGCACAACCAAATCCCTGATCATATTTCCCATCGCATATCCCATCATTTCCCAGAATCGGTTTAAGGGAAAAACTGCAGGAGACTTCTATATCATTATATGTTGATATACTTTTGGCTAAGGCCCATGGTTTCCTCTAGTTTTTTCCATGTTTTTTTCCCTTAAACCCACCCATCTGCCAGGGCGCTATGTCGCAGGTTCCGCGGATGATCCCAGGTGTCCACGCAGGCCACATAGCCCGGGAGCGTCGGCATCAGCTCCAGCACGGCGGAACCTGTCCGTCCGGATGTCACTGAAGGATTCAAGGAAAATGATGGGCTAACAGAATGATAACACTGTGGATATAAAGGATGATATATCAATGATGATGCACTGAAACATGGGTATATATATATATATACACATGATAAATGAGAATCAATGGGCATATGAATGGGTAAATGATGATACATGCTGGTAATGACTAACAGCTTGCACACTGGAAATCACCATTGAAATAGGATAAAAGACATGACCCACACCACTTAAGCAGCCTAGGGCCCTAGGGGTTTATGCATCCTTTGGTTATATATATATAAATAAGGACTGTTCACATTTTGGGAGATCACTGTCTTGCAGATATGGCGCGGATGAAGAAATTTACTGTTCACTGTCCAAGATAACTATCAGTGTTTCTACATGATCACAATCATGGTCTATCTTCATGAAGTTGTGTGCCCTTTACATGCCCGGACTCCCACCTGGGTTCATGGCCACCATCCATGCCAAGCCGGCACCATGTGCACCAACCAACACGTCTGCCTCTGATGTGAAGCACCATGAGGCACCATAAAGCACCCAACAGCTGGGGATCCGGTTTCATCGTGACACTTTCTCTGAAATCAGTGTTTTGGAAACTTTGAGGTAGATCCCAAACAGTAGACGCGTCGTCGTATTATTTTCAGGCTTCATTAAATTCGATGTTTCCTGATCAGGGGCACAATCTTGGCTGGCACACTGTGTTTGCAAGTTCTCTTTCCTAACTATTTCCAGGCATCCCAAGCATAGATGTTTTCTTTTTCTAGTGATAAATCTCCAAACTTTGCAGTTCCCTGGGTCTTGACATTGACCGATATGGCATTGACTGAAAATTGGGCAACCTTTAATTTGATGGTTACCCTTCAGTCATCAGGCATGGCGTGCAGGAAAACCCACCATTTCGTTAGATGTTTTTCCCAGCTATAAGCCTCTGTTGCCATGTTTGATTACCGAAGGGTAATCACCATTGATCACCATTACCCACCACCAATCAGCGTTCATCATCGTTCTTAACCAGTATTCAACCATTACAAGTCTAAGTATATTTACAAGTATTTCCCATTAGTTACCAGTATGTTTATCATCCGATCATTTTTTCGGTCCATTTATCCGCACCTGTGAGGCTAGCGCAAACTGCTCCAGGAGCGAGTGGGATTCCTCGAAACACCAAGATCATGAAGTCTTAGTTGTAGCTGCTGTTGCTTAGGATTCAAATCCCTCATTGCAAACAAATTGAAAACAAACTGAACTATCATAAACTATCCATAGAAATTGAAGCACTAAACTTTCCATTCAACATATTCAAGGCTTTCCCACATGACATGAAGACTTGAAGACAGGAGCTTCATGATCTCACCGGGGTTTCGCCAGTGGGGCCCACTGATCAGCAAAAACACTGATGAAAACACATGGAACCATGACAAATAGCTTTAAGTGTACAATATACATCAATATACTACATCATATACTATATGATCATATACATTCATATACAATCCTGCATCCATGGGAAAGCTAGAGCCACCAGGATTTTTGATAAGTCTCCAAACCTCTTGATATCACCGGCAATCAAACCAACTGGAAAACATAGTCCAAAATTGCGTGGTTACCTTAACCGCTGCTATATTTATCCATATTCCCCGTCATTTAATGACGATCACTTGATATTCAAGGTTGTGCATCTGGTATTCAAGGTATTCCCCACTTTAAAACAAATTCATTATAATCTTTCCTCACACCTCGCCGAGCATCCAACGCACGGCTCAGGACCCGAAGTCCCGGTGCACGCGCGAAACGTGACAGCGACCGAAGCCGCGCAGTCACCAGGTGAAGGTTGGAGATGTGTCTGGGGCGACCTGCCGCCCTGTTGATGATCAACACCTAGGAGTTTGCTCCGTGTCCCTTGGAAAAGATGAAACAAATTGGCCAACCTCCGGAAAATCCACCATGTATATCTGGTGGGACTTCGCGTGGAAAAAGGATGAAAAAGGGGGAGGGGAGGTGCTTATTGCCAGCTACCAATCACTAGCCTGAGTGGCCCCACCTCACACTGGGTTTCTTTCGCCAATGTGACACCAGCATGCAGAGCCAGGGCCCGCCGAAAGAGAGCCAAGTGCTGGCGACTCATTTGAGGCTCTTTCATGTCATAGCGAAAGGAGCGGAAACCCACAGTTCCTGGCTGTGACTGGCCAAAATGGGGCAACAAACGCTGGGTATTCTTGCAATCTTGGCCCCCCTAACGGTCGGTTGGTGGTGTCAACTCCATGCCAACCCTTGCCAAGAACATTGCAATTTGCGCCGATGATCTCAAATAATCGATTGAAAGAACAACATGGAATTTTAAAGCTTACACCATAGTCCCCACGCGGCCAATCAGGCCAACCTTCCAACCATCTTCCCATCTCCTCAAATGTCCGCCCCGCAATCCCCTGCTTGTCGTCCATCAATCCAAAAATCGAAGAACCATTGCATCAAATTCCCATCTGGTGATGATTCGCTGATAAAACATGAACATCAATGAACATCCGATCAAAAAAAACATCTTAACCAAACCCCAACGAGGAACCATCCCAATCCCAACTTATCCCAACCATCGGATTTTTTTCTGCGCATCCTTGTTGGAAGCAGATCTTCTCCGTGTGCGCCAGGAGAAGCACCGGATGCGCCGACAGTGCCCGAAGGATGGGCTGGTGAAAGGCAGCGAAGGTGACAAGGGTTTCGCTCTGGGGCCTGTCGCGTCTGCCAGCCGAGGAAATGTAGAACTGCGCGATTGTATGTGCGTACACAACTATGTCACTACGTGTGGATGATATATATATATATATATATGTGTGTGTATGTATTTATGTATGTATGTATGTACGTATGTATGTATGTGTCTCTATGTGTTTGCAAGTCTGTATGTCTGTATGTTTGTATGTTTATATGTGTGTATATCTGTATGTCTGTGTGTCTGAATGTATGCCTGGATGTGTATATGTAAATGTATATGTACATGTATATTGTATATTGTATAATGTAAAATATATTGTATATTGATGTATATTGTAAATTGTATACTGTATATTGTGTATTGTATATTGTATATTGTATATGTATATGTGTATGTAGTCTATGCATATGTAATTGAATGCGCGCACATATATACAATTATATAGATGTATAAATGCGTTTGTGTGTATATTAAGGTGCCATGTTTGTATATGTAATAAACGCCAAGCTCAGGGCATCAGAACTATTCAAAACTCCTCAGAGAAGGCTGGTGGATTTCACGAAATCTACTCGCATCTCACCCCATGGGAATCGCCACCATGCCACGCTACCATCCGCATGAATTGTAGAGGATCTCCATCAATTCCAACATCCACCCACGTTTCAAGTAGTGTGGGTTATGGCTTCAACAATGTTCCAACATGTTTTTTTTTTCTGGGGATCATATATGATCTACTCCGGGTCATGGAGCCCGCAGCTCCAGCTACCCCGGCTTAGCCTCTGGATGTCCCAGCGCGCTTCCCCATGCCGTGGCTGGTTGTCAAAAACGATAACGACCTGACTTTGGCCAACGGAAGCTTTGAAGCTGGTGGTTCAACATGAAACTCATCATGTCTCATCATGTTTCAACCCATCCCCCAAATATCAACAGTATCCAACAGTATCCAACAGTCAATATGTAAGATGAGTCCATGGGGATGATCATCCCATATCTAGACGTTGAACACACACACACACCTTTGAAACAACCACCAGCCAAATGTGATCTCTTGTTGAACACCTTGGAAAGTCAGTTTCATACGGGGGAAAATTACAAAAGGTAAGAAACCTCCAGCGGAACATTGGCCCGATTCACCATCAAGAACCGCGATATAGTAATAGATGTAAAAAGATGAAATAGGATTTACCGAAAATGGAATTGCTATACACTATGTAGAAAAAACAATCGTCATAATTGTTACTATAGTACTATATCATTTGAATTTCAAAGGAAGTTAAAAGGAAACAACAAGTCCTCCTATTTTGCATTCAGGATACCACGCGTCGACATGTCAAAAAAATAACCCCGCAATAAAAACAACCTCCCCCAATATGAAAATTTGCCATCGCGGCACGTCGTTTTTTTGGCATGTCGACGGGCACAGTTATGTCATTGTAGCATGTCGACGGGCACAGTTACCTCGTTTTGGCATGTCGGCTGGCACACTTAGGTTGTTTTGGCATGTCGACTCGCACAGGTACGTCCTTTTTTCATGTCGACGGGCACAGGCGTCATTTTGGCAGGTCGACGGGTACACTTACTAATTTTACACTTTCCTATTTTCCCTGTCCAACCTACTTTTTGGCATCGCGGAGCGACATTTTGGCATGTCGACAGGCACATTTACTATTTTTTACTATTCTCTCTGTCCAACCTACTTTTTGGCATTGCGGGGGAATCATTTTGGCATGTCGACGGGGTCATTTTGGCATGTCGACGGGCACTTTTACTATTTTAGGCTTTACTATTCCCCCTTGCCCACCAATTGTTTGGCATCGCAGGGCATCATTTTGGCATGTCGACGGGCACATCTACTATTTTACACTTTACTATTCTCCCTGTCCAACCAATATTTTGGCATCGCGGGGCCTCGTCGACGGGCACATGTGCTATTTCGCACTTTACCACTCTTCCCTGCCAGCCTACTTTTTGGCATCGCGGGGCGTCATTTTGCATGTCGACGGGGTGATTTTGGCATGTCGACGGGCACATTTACTATATCATATTATACACTTTACTATATTCCCCTGTGCAACCAACTTGTTGGCATCGCGGGGCGTCATTTTGGCATGTCGACGGGGTCATTTTGGCATGTCGACGGGCACATTTACTATTTTACACTTTGCTCTTCTCCCTGGCCAACCAATTTTTTGGCATCGCAGGGCATCATTTTGGCATGTCGACGGGCACATCTACTATTTTACATTTTACTATTCCCCTTTCCAACCTACTTTTTTGCATTGCGGGGCGTCATTTTGGCATGTCGACGGGCACATTTATTATCTTATTCTTTACTATCTCCCTTTCCAACGTACCTTTTGGCATCCCGGGGCGTCGTTTTTGGGACACCTTCTTGCCGTAGCTGCTAACCAGCTCGCCATGTCAATGGGCAGAGACACGTTTCGAACTGTTTCAAAACATTGTGCCAACGCCTACTCATGAATACCAGTCTTCATCCATGTCATACAAAGGCAAAAGCAGCCACAACTTCCACAACTAAGAGGGTTATGATTCCGGGTAGACAAGAGGAAGTTGTTTTTAGCAAAAAATAAAAAACAAAAAAAAAACACGATCAAAAACCGAATCACTTGACATATATTCTGACATTCTATCTGACATACACTCTGGCATTCTATCTAGCACATATCCTGACATTCTCTCCGACAATCCTATCAGCCATTGTATCTGGTACTCTGCGGCACATGTCCTGACATTCTATCTGACATATAGTCTCACATTTCTATCTGGCGCTTTCTGTGACATAATTCTGACATTCTATCTGCCTCTTGGTTCCTTGCAGTTGGTGCTCACTGCGATCGGGAGCTTGCAGTTGAGGTCCGGCAGTACCCACTGGGATCGGGCGCTTGCAGCTCAGGTCCGGCGGAGGGGAGTAGAAACGGAGACAGAGGCGGAGAAGCTGGAGACTATGTTGCAAACCTAACAAGCCCCACCTGGCAGGTGGAGAAGACAAGGTCACAGAATTTATGTCAGTTGGAACGCCAGTTAGGATGCCAGGTACAGGCGGCTCGGAAAACCGCTCACTTGCATCGCCTATGTTGCACTTGTGTCTCGGAAAACTGCTCACTTCCGTCTCCTCGTCGTCATAATCATCATCATCATCATCATCATCACTCATCATCACTCATCATCACTCATCATCACTCAACATCACTCAGCATCACTCATCACCTTGATAATCTTGATAACCTTGATCATCTTGATCACCTTGATCACCTTGATCATCTTGATCATCTTGATCATCTGGATCATCTTGATCATCTTGATCATCATCATCATCAGCAGCAGCAGCATCAGCATCATCATCATCATCATCCTCATCATCATCATCCTCATCATCACTCATCACTCATCATCATCACCATCATCATCATCATCACCATCATCATCACTCACCATCACTCAGCACCACCCATCATCTTGATCATCATCATCTTGGGGTGGGGTGGGGTGGGGTGGGGTGTGATAATGTCCTTCGGCTTCAGGCACAGGGACTTTATCCTAACGCTATGAAATCTTCTTTTGCGCTTCCACACATATGCTACGCTATGAGATCTTCTCTTGTACTTGCACACTGACATGATGCCACGCTATCAGATCTTCTTCTGGCTCTGGTCTGAGGGTGGGGTGGGGTGGGGTGGGGTGGGGTGTGATAACGTCCTTTGGCTTTAGGCACTATATCCTACCGCTATGAGGTCTTCTCTTGCGCTTCCACACATACGCTATGAGATCTTCTCTTGTACTTGCGCACACCGACATGATGCCACTCTATCAGATCTTCTTCTAGCTCTGGCTTTGGGGGCGTGGGGTGGAGTGGGGTGTGCTCACGTCGTTCGGCTTTAGGCACAGGGACTAGATCCTACCGCTATGAGATCTTCTCTTGTCCTTGCATACCGACATGATGCTACGCTATCAGAAATTTCTTCCGGCTCTGCTGATGATGATGATGATGATGACTATGATCATGAAAATTCTGATAATGATGGTAATGATGCTGATAATGATAATGATGATAATGATAATGATGATAATGATGATAATGATGATATTGGTGGTAATGATGATGATATGATAGCGATGATAATGATGAAGAAGAAGAAAAGATCATGACGGCGGTGCGGCGATGACCATAACAATGATGACGATGATGGTGACGATGATGATCATGAACAAGAAGATGATGATGATGATGATGATGATTATGGTGGTGGTGGTGGTGATGATGATGCTGATGATCCTGATGATCATGAAAGTGAGGATGATGATGCGGAGGAGGATGATAATGATGAGGATGATGAAGATTGTGATGGTTATGACGATGACGACGAGCATGATGATGATGATGATGATGGTGATGATGATGATGATGATTGTGATTTTGGAATCACTGCCGAGATGACTTTGGAGTCACGAGCGTGCAGAATTTGGAGTTACAAGCAAGACATCGCCCGTGAGAATGCGAGATATATTGTCAGAAATAATGCCGACAGAATTTCAGAGAGGCGATGTGGAGCAAGAATGCAGCATACAAGCTTTGTGAAAAAATACAAGTAGAACCCGCGCGAGGCGGGTGGCGGAAGTTTCCAGGTTTAAGGACTGTGACGCTATAGGACGTTGCTTTGGCATTTCGATGGACACAAATTCTTGGCGTGTTGACGGACACCATCATTTTGGCACGTCCACGGACACTCTTTTGGCATGTTGACGGGGCCAAACTTGTTTGGCATGTCGACGGGAACAACCCTTTTGGCATGTTGACGGTCGTTTTGGCATGTTGACGCGTCGTATGTCGTATCCCGCATTCTTCCGTGTAGGACTTGTACGTATGTTTGCTTCAGGACTGTGATGGGTCTGTCTGTATTCTCCTAAACATTGGGATGGGCCGTGTGACATCTGCGGAAAAAAACTGCCATCAACCCAGCAATGTAAGGACTTATGCAAACCCAGTCTTTGGGAGGGGTGTGCACAAAACTTACAGTAGATCAAAACAAATCCAAACATCTTTCAAGCCCAACTCGACGATTCCGTTGTACCTTTGATGAATCTCAGGATTTCTTTCTCCCAGAATCGGTTTTAGTGAACATCAGCAGGAACCTGGAAAAACATTGTTTTGTTTTTTGGTGAGCCGGGCCAAACTATGAAAAAACAATTCAAAACATTGTTTCAGGAGGCTTCATTGAACTTTTGGCCTAGATCAGTATCAAAAAAAAATTCCACCATGGTTTACTTACTGTTTCCTGTGTAACTTCAGTTAAAAAGTATCAGCACGCCACACGCCAAAAAAAACTTTTAAGCAAGCATTCTTGTAAATCAATCTTGACCCCAAACAAAAACATCCCCAAAAACATCCAAAAACGCTTGGTTTCCTCACATTTCCTTCCCTAGTTCCATTCAATCAATGCTTCTTGGGTTGCGCACCTGAAGTTCTGTTGCCAGCCATCCGCGCTCCTCCTTCAAGGCTAAAGCAGGCACCCACCAGTGTAGCGCATGCCAAACGTTGGGGAAGGGCGTGCCTACTGGCACCAGAAAGGCCTCACAAGGATGGGGTGCTTGAAGTTTCCGGGGCCTAAATCTAACTGGTGGTTTATGAATCAGGGGTTGGCATTACCAACAGGGTGTGAATATAGCTACATGGTTAGGGATGTCTAAACGTCATCAACCAAATCTGACAGGGCACTGTCAGGATGAGCTTTCAGCATGCAGTGGAATATCACTATATATAACGAACCATTCATTCACCAGCCCATCCCATCGTGACAGCATATCATTCTGTAAAATCAAAGGAAACCCTGCCTGAAGGTTTTTGAGTTCCCCAGAGGGGTCCACATCCTGTTGAATCTGCTCCAACTTTACCTCTTTGACCTCATGGATGGGGACTGACAGCTGGGAAACCATCCAAGAGAATCAAGAGAACTATGGGAGCCTGCAAACCATCAGCACCAAGGTGTAAAAATCTGCCGACTTTTTCCCTATCCGTCTTGATTGCCACTACCAAAAGTGCTGCCATGATGGTGTCGCTTCAGACTATTGCCAAAGCCGAACGTGCTGAAGAATAAACTTTCAAGTTGGGAGACGTACCCATTGAATGGATGCTAAGTAATGCCAAATGACCAGATTAGGGCTATCAAATGCACCAAACTCCGCGCAGAGGGCAGTTCTGACATCACTTCCACGCCATTTGGGAACCACGATTGCGCCAGATTCTAAGCAAAAACCATCCAGTGCAATGGGACCATCGCAGCGATTCTGGTGCACCTGCAGTTGGGGGATTGTCGAGGGTGGTAGTCATGCAATCACAAAAACGCTTGGGTGGAAAGAAGCACCAACAGCCGTCATGCGGACATAGTCAGAGTATCCCCAAACAAAATCAGGATCTAAACAGCATAAACCCTAAATCAAACTTAACCCCAACAATAGATGGACAGATGGACATAGATGGACAATCAAAGAAATCGAACCCAGCACTCAAAACCAATGTTCGGTAAAACTCTGCTCCGTCGCCATCTCGAGAGTTGAGCCCCATGGAATTGGCCATCCCCCCAGTGCCATATTTTGCCTATAGACTTACTATAAACTATAGACTTGCTACAGGCTTTAGATATCTATAGATCTATGCCCATTTCGGTGCTTAATTTCAAAGACCCCAGATCTTGTGATTTTCCTCCTTGATTAGGGGTCCCCCAAGAAGATTGCAATAATTAAGCTCCTATCAAAAATTATCCCGGCAAGAGACCCCAAACATCCCCAAACAGTGTGGGGGGAGGGAGTAAAAAGAGCATGTATTATGATGAGGATGAAGATGATGATGGTGATGATGGTGATGATGGTGAGAGGAAGAAGATGATGATGGTGATGATGATGGTGATGATGATGATGATGACGAGCAGAGGAATAAGAAGATGATGGTGATGATGATGATGACGACGATGATGATGATGGTGGTGAGAGGAAAATGATGATGTGGATGTTGAGGAGGAAGATGATGAAGTTGAGGAGGAAAATGTTTAGGAGGAAGACCGATCCCAAGACCGGGACGCACACTTTGCGTGAGCCTGGGCAGTCGAAATGCACACAGACATTGCACAAGAGACATCTTGTGCGGAAAGTTACAGGGAAAATGCCAAATGCTAATCCCGGGGCCAGCATTTGGTGCGAGCCTGTGCAATCGAAATGATTCGAAATGCAGATGGACATGTCACAAGAGGCATTTTGCGCAGAAATTTACAGGGAAAATGCAAAACGCTAATCCCGGGGCCAGCATTTTGTGCGAGCTTGTGCAGTCGAAATGCACATGGACATGTCACAAGAGGCATTTCGTGCGGAAATTTAGAGGGAAAATGCCGGACGCTTCCAATATCACCTCAATCGAACACCGGGCCTTAACTGTTACCGTACGAACCCCTTCAGTGTGGCCACACTGTTTGGGGAAATACATCAAAACCTCTGGAGCCATCTTGAATAAAGGAGTGTAAATCAATCAAAAAACAAGCGACCGCTTGGATTGGCATCCCTATTTTGTGCTTGAAACATTTCACATCTGACATGCCCATTCATGCTGGTTGTTGTTAACAGCCAATTGCAGTCTACATATGTGGTTTTGTCATGCCCGTTCATGCTATCATATTAATATATTATATATAAATATAAAGTATATAAACTAATCCAAATATATATACATATATATATACATATATATATATAGATTATATAAATTCATCCCATATGAATCCCATATGGATCAAATATGATTCACAACCATCACCCCTGCCACCAGGCCGCCGGCATCAAGCGATACGGACTCCGGCGCCAGGCCACTTGGCGCACCGCCTGCCGCGGCGTCAACGGCACCGCTGCGCGGCGGCTCGGCGCCAGCAGGCGGGCGGCGTTGTACACCACGTCCTCCGCCGTCAGGTCCCAGAAGGAGAGCCTTGGAGGTCGGTGAAAGGCAAAGGAAACTATAAAGAATGGAAATATTCGGAATATGAATGTGATGAAGCTATTATATGCTATTATTATGTGCAGATTATGTGTTGTGATTATTCTTGTTGTCATTAACTATGTTTGTTGTGGTTATGATTATTGTTGTTGTTGTTGTTGTTGTTATTAATTATGCTTGTTGTTGTTATGATTATTGTTGTTGTTGTTAACTATGTTTGTTGTTGTTATGATTATTGTTGTTGTTATTAATTATGTTTGTTGTTGTTATGATTATTGTTGTTGTTATTAATTGTGTTTGTTGGTGTTATGATTATTGTTGTTGTTATTAATTGTGTTTGTTGGTGTTATGATTATTGTTGTTGTTAATAATGATGTTTGCTGTTGTTATGATTATTGTTGTTGTTATTAATTATGTTTGTTGTTGTTATGATTATTGTTGTTGTTATTAATTATGTTTGTTGTTGTTATATTGTTGTTGTTGTTGATATTAATTATGTTTGTTGTTGTTATGATTGTTGTTGTTGTTATTAATTATGTTTGTTGTTGTTATGATTATTGCTGTTGTTATTAATTATGTTTGTTGTTGTTATGATTATTGTTGTTGTTATTAATTATGTTTGTTGTTGTTATGATTATTGTTGTTGTTATTAAACATGTTTGTTGTTGTTATGATTATTGTTGTTGTTGTTAATTATGTTTGTTGTTGTTATGATGATTATTGTTGTTATTAATTATGTTTGTTGTTGTTGTTGTCGTCGTCGTCGTCGTCGTCGTCACTTATCATCTAACAATTGTCTCGTTAATCCAGGCGGGCAAGATATCAAATAAAAATTTGAAACCACCAGCCCACAAAGACGAGAACTGTCCGAAAAAAAAAAAGCACAGCTTTTGAACCGAAGCAAGAAGTGGCAACGTCAAACAGTCTGTCCATGGAGCTAGCACCACCAGTGCAAAGGCCAACAGGTACAGCTCTGCTGCCCGATCCCACTTTCGTTGCAGAATGCACGCTTGAGCTACTGCGATGTTGGTGGCAACATCTCCAGATACCTAGGTCAGAAGTAATATTTGATCAATTTTGATCATATGCCAAAACGATCCAAAATTTAGGTTCACTACAGGTATAGTATGATCGACCCAATCATATCTGGACCTAGGATATCTGAAACCTAACATCTCTGCTGCATAGGCCATGTCAAATTCTATTTCCACAAGCCATGCGGATTCCATGCATCATCCTAGTTCAAGCTTTTTGGGGTGCATCATACATCGATTACAAAATATGCTACGAGTAGCACTAGCATTTTATAGGAAAAAGTTTAACGTTTCTATTTTATTGGATTTGGCAAATAACACACATATATGTATATAAGTTGTCTGAGAATAAAGCATCCCAAAAATCCCGTGGCTCATCTTGTTCCCAATCAAGATGGCCATTTAAAGGGTCGACGGTCTATCCAAATTTTCAACTAGACGTAGTTTGAGCCCTAGTTTGACCTCTACACCAGGAGAAAGTCTCTGTGCCCAGGCGCGCAGTTCGTTTGAAGCGACGTCTGCTCGAAAAGCAGCAGAGCCTCCTGAGCCATTCGAGGCTCCACGCAGGACTGCAGCATGGACATGTGATGGGCCGGTTCCTTAATGAGTTGCTGCCGGGCATATCGCGAATATAGCTGGATTGACCAACCATAAGAGTAATAATACAAAGTGATCGTGTAGGATGCTATATCATAGTTGTGAACCACTTACTAATTGGGGTAGATTCCTTGGTTATTAAGTTGAATATCACCAGTATTATGATGACCAGCCCTGGATTTGAAAATCAGCCACTCAACGAATCCAAGGTTCTCCCGGGCTCGTGAGCATTCCGGTGAAGTTGGGATGGTAGAGCCAAAGCCTCTTGATGTTGTCACGCATGGCCATCAGCATGTCGTAACCTCAGGAAATTCTCACTTGAAATCCTTCATGCCACACCACTTGTCTATATAGTTAACAGGTACCAGCAAGGCAATGCAGGAACAAACAAAAAGATTCTCTAACGAAAAAGATCAGACGGGTTCAAGTCACGACTATCTTGAAATGGCTTTTACTTTTGCCATGGACCACTGCAACGATGGGCCATCCCAGTGATACATAAACCTTTATCATGGCTACACCGTCCCGGCTATACCACTAGAAATGGGAACCCCCGACTGGATGGCTACTGGGATGGCAAATATAAATATCTTCAAGAATGGTTAAGTATGGTTTGCCACATTCTACAAGCATGGTTAAGTATGGTATGATTAATTAAGTATGGTCAAGAATCGGTAAGTTCCAAAAACCCCTAGAAATGGTTGCCCACGTTTTTTTCCATGCTTTTCCCCCTTGACAAGGCACCTTTCCCCGCACACGCGCACGCCTCGAAGGGTGCCTGGCGTGTCTGTTCCATCCCCTGCCGCAGCCGCTGCCAGCTGCGGATCTCGTAGCGTCGAAGCTCCGCCGAGAGCGGTCCCAGTCCAGCGCCCGGGTCCTACATTTCTGGGGCATTTTTTGGGGTAAAAATGTTGGAAAAATGCTGAACAAATGGTGGAAACATGTTAGATAAGATATTGTTATATTAAATATTCAAACACCTCGTCTATATGCGGCTCGGAAACTGTAACTAGTCGCTCCCTCCTACCCACCAAATAGTTAAATAGTTTGGGTGAAACACTTTGAAGATGTTGATCTCTCTTGGTATTTTATGCAGATTCTTAGATATAAAAGACAAAAAGGTCCAGGATGAAAATGATGGGAACATATGGGAACCTGTTCTGATTGGAGTCAAGATGTTCTGTTCTCAACGGGTGCGATTTACGTCCATGACATATTCAAGAATAGACCAGCATTCTCGCAACGCTTCTGGGATCTCGTCCAATGACGGACGGAGCTATCGTTAGATCCGAACTCAAACTCGGCCCTTCAAGCTGCAAATTTCATGGGAGCCAATGTTTGGCAATGAATTCCAATTGCATGTACCCCCATAAGGACCAAAATTCTGCCGCCAACCTCCCACCTGAAAACTCTTCCCCAAGACAAATCTCTTGCAGAAGAGCTGCATGGCGGAACCAGTCAAGCTTGAGGACATAGAAGGCGAGAAGCTCACTGATTGCAACCACAACACCTGGCCAAGGTTTTAAGCTTTGTCGTGGACTAGTCGACTACCTACCTCCTTCGATGCTGATTCTAACTTTCAACCCTCCCTAAAACAAATGTAAATATCGTAAATGGGGTGCGGATCACCAGTTATGGAGCCCATTACTGATGCTATAACTCATTCATAGGAATGATTATGATTGGTGCCAAAGTCGATTTTGGGAATCCTAGTGACGTCCCAAACACTATGACGGATCTGACCTCTGAGCGCCTGTGAAAAAGGAACGAACCCATTGTACAAGTGCACAATAAAACAAATACTAAATGTTCATGTCGCTATATCATATCATGGGATTATTTTTAGATGTTCCTGGTTTTATTAGAGAAATTATTGATAATCACCGAACCAGATTATTATGATGACTGGTTGGTGGGGACCATCGTGCCAAATAGGGCTGATTTTAAAACTAACAACCAGGTTACAATCATGATAGGTTTTTGTTTTACCCAATGGATTACCCTCTGGTAAACTCAGACTTCGCTATGGAAAATAACCATTTCAACTAGCCAACTAAATGGGCCATTTTCCTAGCTATGTTAGTTTACTGGAGCAGAGGTTGTTCAATGTCCCAATTGAACATCACCCTAGGGAGATAACTTCCAACCGATATTTTAAGTGATGAAACAATTACCAACCCAAGTGAAGGGTGTACACTGTAGCATATTAGCCACTGATCATGGTATATGTATAAATATATGTATATATAAAACAACCTGGAACTTCCAAATCCTGAAACTTTCCAGGTGACTTCGGTGTTTGATGGTTTTTACTTTAAATCGATGAGAAATAGCGCAAAACTCCTAACTTCACTAAAACCACTGGAAATCATAGAATATGAGCCAAATGGCAATTCAACAGAGATATTCGATTATGTTTCCTCGGGGCATACCCAATATCACCATATATCACCCAATCCCACCATGTTGGCAGCTTTGTGTGTGAAGTGTGCGCTTCTTGATCTTCTTGAGCTCACCAAGCACGTCCTTCCTCAGCTGTGGAGTTCAAAACTCATGCAGCCATGGATGATCATGGACACAAAGGACAAGGAAGGATCCCGAAACTTGGACGTAATCCTCTTATAAGGATTTCCCATATGATGATAATATATACATCTAACTGCTAGAGAATTTATAAATTTGAATCCCCTGAGTGACCGGATCTTTTGTATTGGATCTGGGAATACATATTGCACGTGGATGTTGGGTATTATTTGATATCTCTCAAATCCTATGACTTACTTCATCCGCTCAGGATGTGATGGTGATGGATTGGTATTGCCTACGTCGCTGGTTTCCAGGCTGCACCTGTGTGCACCCACCTGTGACCAAACCTTACCTCCAACCCACACCACCAACACCACCACCTCCTCCTCCATCATGACCTCAAACATCTCAGGTTTTGGTATGGCCGGCTATCTATGGAGTTTGTGAAGCTGGCCATGTATAGGTGCAACCCGCCCCGCCCTTGCCCGTCATGCAGTGCTGGGTGTCTGGGTGAATAGAGTCACTGATCAACATCCATGGTGCTGAAACTTGGTACTTTGTGGAATCCACAGTTTCTTACACGTTACAGCTCGGCTCGATATTTTGGAAGGTGTGACTAGGGCCAGGGTACCCAGTTACGATGACCACTGACTTGGCTAGAGCATGGGAGAAAGATGAAGCTATTAGAACAAAAGGCCGTAAGTTGGAGGCCGTCCCTTGGTTTATATATGTGGTACGAGTTTTTTTGAAGAACATATGTCATTAACAAATAAAATCATATCCTACTCGGTATATATACTTTATTCCAACTGCTCGAACATCTCAGGTTACCGTTGTGGGCAAGGTCGTTTCTCGAGATGGACTTTGCCAAAATGAGCGAGTCTTGATCCATGCGATCAACCACATTGGGTCGAGGGTTGGTGTGGATGTGGTGTACTTACACTTGGTAGCCCTTTATGAGTTCATGGGGGTTCCAATTGACCGCACCAAAGCTGCAAAGAGTGGATATAAATTTCAAGCGGGTATGTCTCAAATATAAAAGGGGCCCAGAAAGTGGTATGCATTCATTTTGAGACATCCCCTATATTATCAGTTTCATAACTTAGAATTCATGCTAACAAAACAGTTTTAACTACAACACATCTAAGGTGGGGTGTGCCATGTGCAGAGTTGGTACTTACGTCGTTGCATGTCGATCTACAATGACATAGTCCGTCGAAACCACCTCCCTCGTGAACCTGGTATTCGAAGAATCATGGCAGAGACAGGCATTGATCTGTCTTTGTATGGCCCATGTTCTGATGAGAATTTGGAACAAGAAACAGAGGAGGTTGGTGATGAGGACCTAACCGAAGAATGCGCAGAATCAGAGGATGCTGAAGATGATGAATGTTCCTAAGAGAACAAACTAGCATATTGTATGTAGTTTTTGATCACCAAAAATGACAAAGCATATCAAACCATTTCTCTAAATCCAAAACCCATCCCCCGTTTCTGAGGTGTGGAATGTGAAGATGTTACATGCCCTGGCCCAGAGGCCGTGGTTTCCAAAGACTCCCCTGCTTCTGAAGTTCGATCTCCTCCGGCTACTTGATTTCCCTAGGGTGTTCCCTTATTATAAGTTTCAATCAGCAAGTACTTCCTCCTTAAGATTTAAACATACCTATACCAGCTTGCTCAAGCCAAGGCTCTGAGCGATGGCATCGACAAATCCAAGGGTGAGCTCATCATCACACCTCCTCCTCGAGGCCATGCTTCTGGGATGATTTGAGAACCGGGGTCAGGCGGATGTGATGGAAAATATATACGCATTATATAGATCAATAAATATGATATGCCATAATATTTCCTTATGTGGCATATATATATATATA
>Ga0126342_10003391_pt1 | contig 26281 bp, 24 predicted proteins | sample Cyp1metagenome_FD_92528 | JGI IMG/M metagenome (GOLD analysis project Ga0126342, IMG submission 92528) | Coral microbial communities from Lord Howe Island, Old Settlement Bay, Australia - Cyphastrea 1 metagenome | ecosystem: Host-associated > Invertebrates > Cnidaria > Coral ...
TGGATTTTGACTTTATAGACAAAACATGTTGGCTTTCCACTTTATAGACTCCAAACATGTGGCCATTCCAGTTTATACCAGGCTATTCTCTATAAAGTCGGCCGCAAAGCATCTAGCGAGCTGCACATGGGGGATTATATATATAATATAGGTTTATAATGGATTATATAGATACAGCGTGGTAGAGCCACTGATCCAGCCAGCAAAATCCATACACGGTCGACCTCTGCGCATTCCGCACGGAGTCGTTCCAATGCGGTTGCAGAGGGTTGCGGCTTGTGGGTGGTTATGCTGTGGGATGGCTGTGCTGCTACTTGCCGAAGATTTCTAGACAAGACCCGCTGTCTACAGAACCAGGGACTTGTGCCACTACGTCGAGACCTTTTTGTTGCAACTAGATTTTGTTTGTCACGATGCTATGCTGCTGAGTTTCTCTGGTTTGACTGGGGAAGTGACGCGGTTGTATGCACATCCATATCATCCATTCGATCCTGCCATACTCACAAGTGCATTGCGCGTGACGGACAGTTGTTGGCGTCTGTGCAAATCCAGGGGCTCTTGCAGAAGTGAAAATCCGTCGTCTTCCCGACCAAAGCTAAGAATCTCCCAAGAATAAGGGCTTATAGTGTAACATAGTGTAACTATGTATAACTTATAGTTAACCCTGAATATAGGATGCTTGAATGGCCCCTCAAATCCCTCAGGCCTTGCTTTCGATTCTATGTTTTACATTGCTTTACACCATATTCTTCTACATCTATGTATAGATGTGGGGGTGAAACATCGTGAAACTCTGGGGACCCAAAATTCCCGTTTTGTTGGGTCAGCCGGTCAGCCCAGCAACGCAATCCGCAGGTAAAGGCTGGAAGGCCTGAAAGACCAGGTGCAACAAGGGTGTCACAGATGGTGGTAGCCGCAACAAATTAAATTTCATAAGCCAGTTGAGAAAGGGATAGAATTAAGAATGGACAACTTATTGAGCACATAAACCACAAGCATAACCTGCAGTAAACCCTTCAAGGGTTAGATAACATTAACAATTTGAGCAGTCAGGACTTGAACCACCTTATTTTTTTGGGGGGGGGGTCAATGTCGTTTCCAATTTTGTCCACAGAATGTCGGGCTCAAATTGTGCTCAAATCACCATCCGAGTCACCAGGACTGTTGTGATTCCCAGAAATTCTCAAACTTTGACCCTATATTTATCCACCATTTTTTATCCACGTGTTTATCCATTTTTGTGAATCCTCATTATCATTCAAAATTCTGGGAAAACCATCCACTTCTCTGCCACCAAAGAATTGCCTTCCAGGTGCAGCGGAACGAGAAGCAGTCGCTGCAGAGGACTATAACATCTTGCGATGGCTGGATTTCTCCGAAGATCTTATTTCTCAGGGATCGGGATCATATCTGGTTGGTGGTGACTGGAACATGTTTATACATGTTTTATTGTCCATTTCATATATGGGATAATCATGATAATCCTTCCCATTGACGAACTCCATCATTTTTCAAGATGGGCACATTGCACCACCAACCAGATATCTTCATTCATGTACTGCGACTTTTTGAAAAAAACACCCGTTTTTTTTGGTGAACTCTCCATTGTTGACACTGATATGGTAAACTAACATAGCTATTGAAAATTGCCATTTATAGTGGATTTTCCCATTAAAAATGGTGATTTTCCATAGTTACGTTAGTTTACCAGAGGGTATCGTTAATGAATTCATTGAGACTACTCCATCTTTTGTTGATCACAAGTGAATCACAACTTCTTGTTTGTTGTATAAATCTTCATTTTGGCAACGGAAATCAACGGAAATCCATCAACAAATGAGGATTTCCATAGGACTTGCCACTTCGTCTCCAGGATTCAGATGAAACCGATCCTGGCATGTGTCATGCTCAGTATCTGCCATGGATATGATGAACATTGAAGATGGTACCAACAGACAAATGGATACACATGGGGGATTTCACTGGGAGAGAAAAGTTACAGGAAGCTCCTGACAGCAATGATAAAACATGTAAAACACACAAAACCACAATTCACATCCATTTTCTGCAATTTTGTCCTCTTAACAGCTGACTGGGCGCCATTTTTGTGAGGCCGGAACTTCAACCGGTGACGCCCAGACCCATTGCAGAGGTGCACCATTTCGGGCGTTTGAAGAAACATGGTGATTTTTTGAACCAACAAACTGTGCTTTCATTTGACCCAATTCCCAAAATGGGGATTTTGAACCAGCAACATTGTTTGAACCGACTGGTGAATGCTTGGCTTTTTTTAAAAGGCTCACCTTTTCGTGCTTAAGCAGTGAGACCCGTTGACTCAAAGATGTTCAAAAGGATGTTGCAAATTTCAGGAAGCCTATTAATGTGATAAACCCAATCATAAATCTGCCATAAAAATGGCTTTTACCACCCATTGATGCGAATCTTGGAGAACATGTTTATTGGTTTCACGGTTCACCACATCAAAATACGGCCGAATCAGAGGTCCCCCAGACCCTCGGGAATATTCCTACGACAAATGCGCAACCAAGAAGATTTAATGCTAGGTATGCTAGATAATGGTTAGTTGTTGACCAAGCAGTATGAAAAACGCGCCTTTTTCTATCCCTGTGTTTTGGTTTTTGCTTTGCTGGTTAATACTTTTCCTTTTCGACCCACTAAGTTTTTGGCCAATGCCTGCTTTATCCAGTTAAGTTGTAATGTTCCAAATGTTACGCTTCGAACTAATAACTAATCTAGATGGGTATAATAATTGTAGAGTTGAATGCTGCCTTTGACCCATATCCATCTTTCAAATCTCACCAGCTACTTTATGAACCACAGCTAGGTGCCAACAACATCTCAGCTCGACTGTCGGGCAGCACAGAAATGCTGGTCATTGCTGGTCCAAGTGGAAAGATATTTGACACAGAAGACCATCAGATACCATCATCAATGAATATAAGCACATCATCAAATATATCGATGATGGTCATATATCAAATATATTGAATGATATCAATGATGTATATGGTCACCATATGGTCATATACACCATCATCAAATATCAAAGATATGTGTCATTCATCGATGCTTGGGGAATGATGCCCCAAATCCCCGGGATTTTTTTTTTTGAGTCCAATTCCTGGGATGACGTCAGCTGTGGAAGGGAAGGCAGCAGCAAAGGCATAGCTGGCCACATTCTGGGTTTCATGATTTATAGAGTTTATACATGTTTATACATCAATGATGCCAAGTTTTAAGATTTTAAGAGCCTATTTTTTTGGATGACTATGAGCAGTGGCGACTTTCATGCCAGGTATTTCTTTCCTGTTGATAGGTGAAGCAAACATCTGATGTTTGGCCATGTCTCCATCATTGGAATGGCCATTTTTCATCATTTTTCAATAAAGAATTCCCAACATTTGTTGATCCAGGCTTACTACCCTCTGGTAAACTAACATAGCTATTGAACATGGCCATTTATAGTTGATTTTCCCATTAAAAATGGTGATTTTCCATAGTTATGTAAACGTTTACCAGAGGGTAATTACCCACATCATTTTCACCAGGGACCAACAGGTTGATCCCTGTCGATCATCGCCCCAGCGCCCAGCGGCCTCTCGCTCAGTTTCTCCCAGCGATGACAGTCCTCCAAGGCTCGGCACCCATGTTTCGAAACGCAACGTTGATCCAAAGATTGTAGACAGATAGGCATCTGCATCTGCATAGATGTAGAAGTTGTTCATGTATCATCTATCCAAGTGTTGTTCCACTCTCCTAGGATTTTTTGGTGCAGGACCCAGCTCTGGTCCGTCAAGCTTTCTGGTTGTATCCCCACTAGTCAGAAAAGACAACGCAGTTCTCAGGGGTCCATGTAAATTTTCCCCATTCGGCGGTTTGAATCATGCAAATAACCCCCATCCCTAACCGAGATATTTTAAGTTGAGAGAATGTAAGGAACCCTGATAAAGAAATATCCCCCAATGCATTCATGGATCTGGGATGCTTGTCTACCCAAAACTAAAGGAGATAGAATGGGAAAAATACAATAACTTGAATGTCTTGGTGATTTGGTACCTCCATTTTGCTTGTCGCCCCTTTTTGTTTTTTTGTTCTGTGAACTAAAACTGTTTTGGTATTTTTGGTACACATGTTCCATGTTTTCTAAGCGATGGAGATATCTTGATACATGGGGAGAGGCTTGGACTTGAAGGAGGCGACTTCAACAAGTGCTGGGGCAGGACCCGCATGGACCTGAGGCAACCAATCCAACCAATTCCTTCTGAAGATGAGCAATTCCATTGCTGTCCCAAAAATGGGGGCCTGTTCGGCCACAATTTCAGGTTTATTGAATGGATCACATTCCATCGGATAGGGGATCCCACCCCGCGAAAAAGCGGGGCCGGCGTCGCCAGGGTACCCACGATTATGATGGGGAACCATTGAAACCAGAGACGTCGGGTGACTCCAAATCCATTGCTGGAGTCCTATGAGACATGGCTCACAATTGTCACTACAAAGATATCTCTGCATATCTCACGCGAACTCCCCCATGTTTCGGTCCTATCCTTACCTCCAGGAACGCTTTAAAAGATGCCTTAAAGGGTCCGGAAGCTCAATCTGAAGAGCTGGTCGGCTGATCTGGAAGAAATTGGTACCTCCATATTTCGATCATTTTAGGGCAGATGATCATCATCCATTGGATTTTCTTTGGTTTATGCGCCAAGCTTTCAGACAAATTGACAAACCCTAATATATGTTCATATCACAGCAGTCCATATACGGGCGAGATACAAACTAGTCCCGCAGGGTGATGCAACGAAAAATGACTCCTCCATGTTTCACTGCTCAGCTGCGGTTTGTTGAAAAATGGGGCAGTGTTTTTTAGCCTGCCCCTAAAAAATTGGGGACTTTGAATTGGGGAACATATCAAAATATCAACATCTCAACATCTCAATCATTGGGTTTGGGGGGGTATGCTGGGTATGCTACCCTATTCTTGGACATTTGTGACACCCGAAGTGACGAAGGCATGGACGCCGAGCGTACCTGACGAGTCGACGACTCGACGACTCGCCAGGGGCAGCTTTTGGCGGGACGGGGTGACTGTCATGCTATCGTGATGGAAATGATATTGGGGATAGCCAGAAAGACCAGGAATGATGGATTCAGCCAGCAGATATGGTGAATTGTTACATATCTATATATATATACATAAAACCAAACACGGAGTAGATAACTGGTTGGTAATCATAATTCAGAATCATGATTCATTTCTTCCCTGGGTTGCTTAAATGGGATAACGAAAGGAATTGTGAACCTGCGAAAGGATTGCACACTGGTTACTAAGTGGGATGCACATCCAAATATATCGATGCTTTTTTGATCAACCATTTGCCGATCAGCATCAACTTCTGCAAAATTCTGTGGCTCGTTCCCCAATGTTTGACTCAGCTTACGTTCATTTCTCGTTGATAATTGATACTGTAAGTGTTTGCAATCGACCGATCTGATCCCTGAAATTCTTAGGATTTAAAAAGGTAAGTTTCGCTGCAAAGCCCACATACCCTCGAAGAGACAGACATCACAAAGGACAAAGGATAGGTTTTGGTGACGCAAATGTTCTTGGGTGACGAAGCCATATAGAAACCGGTTGTAAGGCCTGGTTATATTATGCTTTTCGGACCACAATGTCACCATATGTCACCCACATACTCAGCATGTAGATGTTGAATTTTGCAGCTGTGCTTTCACGCTTCGTCCTGTGGTTGCGTGCATGCCCAGAGTGCCCAGAACTGGGTTTCGCTCGAAACCAACGAATGAAAGTTTGGATGCGCAAGGCTGATTTTCAATCGAGGAAAAGTGCCATTGGACTAGTTACTCATAGTAGCTGAGCTTAGGTGACCAGCAAGCAGCTGTTCCTTCCGATGGTTTGGGGATGGGCCAATACTGAATCAATACCTGCGACCATCCTTGTGGGGGATGAACATTCACCCGAGTGCTAAATGGACTCATGAGCAATTTCAACCTTTGGAATCTTTGGACATCAGCCCCAGAGTATATCCCTGCTTCCAAGGCTTCCAACGTTAACAAGTTTTGAAAATTGTCTGAAAAGAACCATCAGTTGATGGACAAAAAATCATGTTCTTTCCCTATCACAATGAAAATATCAAAACACAAGCCACTGATTTTAGCAGATCTTCACAACGTCGAGAATCCTCGAGAATCAGCAGCCCCTAGCCGGGGTCTCCCGGCTCGCAATGGTGCCAATGGGGTGCAACAATCCTACGTTCTCCATCAGTAGGAGCAATGACACTTCAGAACTCTATACAGGTATGGCATATGTATGGCATATGTAGTGAAATCGGATGTTTTCAGCCAAACGCTGGCAAAAACGTGGCAGTTGGGTGTTCACAATTCTATCTTTAGGTTGGTGAGATTCCGTACTCACACTTGCCAAAGCCTGCAGTCCGCGGGCAACTAAAGCCCAAGGTGATACTCCCATGTTTTCACTTGAACGGATCGTCAACCTCTGCTTTATCCGATTTCGATTTGTACTCACCATGGATCTCATTGCTTTAGTTGGATGAATCAAGTACCTTTGCGTCCTAATCCAAACACATGACCGCTAGTTGTAACCCCTTTTTGACTCAGCTGAATTCACCCGCTGCTGACGGAAGTGGTGCTTGGCGTCACACATGAGCAACTTACTAAACCAGAAAATTAGGCTTGGACCAGAAACCTGAACTGCCGAGAATGCGAAGGTATTTATGCCAGAAAATATCAAACATCATCGGTTTTTTTGGGCGGTCATATGGGGACTATTTCCTTTACAGTATACTATACTCCATTCAAGTGGATAAGCGCCATTTATGGTGCAGCCGCCCAGCTCGTCACTACATCAGCTGCGATTCCTGCGACTCTGAAGCGGAGTGCAGGCAGAAAGAGGTGGCTAGGCGTGGTATTGCTGGGCGCACCAGAACTGAAGGCAAGTTGCTAGGTGGGGTTGTCAATATCTGAGAATCTTGGGAAAATGGACAAAACATCCACAACCTTGATGGTTGATGGTGAATCATAACATTGGCGTTGTACTTATGTCTCACAAAAATGGCTCTTTGATGTGTATAATCCCATTTTCAGGCAAACTGAGGTGGGTTTCAAGGGACATATTCCACAAACAACCAAGACAGCAGGGCCCCCAGTTCTCCATTGCCGGTCACCGAAAATATCCCAGCCGCACAGTCAAATTGTCCAGCTGAGAGCCATGGATCGCCATGGAGTGAACATCCAGAGGCATGGTCAATGGTTGAATGGGGTACATCTTACAGCATCACTTACAACCCAAACGACAAGCAGAAAAATAAGGCTAAAGTTAAATAATGTATAATGTTAGGTTAGGTTTCTGTCAAGAGATATTAAGAACAAACAAAAACACGGCGGGGACTCGAATGGACTCGTGTCCAGTGCTAGTCAGATCAACTGAAACCGAGGAAACTGAGCTCTGAGATTTTCTGCATCCAAGACCCAAAATCGGGGCAAGAAGATGCTACTGATCCGTGGCTTGTAACATGATAGAGTTACTTGTTTCCCATCCAACATGTTACAGTTTTTTTTCAAGAGACCTTAAATTGTTCTTACGATTTTTTCATCCAACATTTGGTACGTGAGTATCATTGATTTTCACCCACCAGCTTTTTGGCAGCTCCAGGGTTGTGAAATGACTCTCAGAGATGTGCCGTTGGGCAGCCATGCTCGAGAAGCAGAGGCAGCGGCTCAAAATTGGGATTCGCCTAGGAACTCCATGAGGCGACTGAACCACAGAAAAGGCATGGTATTTAGCAGCCACCAAATGGATAAATGGGGGATTCGAGGTGTATCTACATCGTGTTTCAACCAGTCTGAATTGGAATGCCAAATTGCCGGATTTTGAGCCACTGGCGGTTGATCAACCGTCCAGAATGTTTGAACAAAGATAGCAACACCAGGAGGTGATGCTTTCGTTGTGGAAACAGCTGAGGAAATGATGGAAATGGCTAAAAAGAGGTGGTAAACTGTAGGAACCTGGCAGATCTCACCATCCAGGGTATGATAGGCTCAGAACAATGCCGGTTTTTGTATGAAAAAATCGACAGGTTGCAGAAACAAACTCAGCAAAATGCAGTCTCCAAACTGGAAGTCTGAAACAACCGAACTTGTTTGAGCCAACTTGAGGATAGACAGGCACACAAAGACAGCACTCAAAATTGAAACATGAAGTCCTAAACGGTGCATTGACTGAGCCACTGCGGACCATATCTTGTCGTTTCCATGACGCAACGTGTGCTGCGTGGAGTTCTGGGGATGCTTCCTTTTTGGTGACCCCAATGACATCGTCGAAAATAGCATTCACATCCTGAACGTCTGATTTGGGCTGCTTTGGGGTTGGGATTTCTGAAGCCGAATTCGGTGATGTGTTTTTTCTCCATCAGTGGTCACATCCAGGGTCCTATCCATCATGGATTCCATGGATTCCATCTATATGGGGTATCCATGGGCCATGGGTATCCCCTCATTGTTCGACAAGCTCATACCTTCGCTATCTCCAATTTCCCCACGATCTCTACACCTGGACGAATACGGTGCTCGACACAGAGCGGCCGACACAGAGCGGTGCATCGTTTTTACACAACGGCGCCAATGGAGAAGAACAAGAGTTGGACGATTTCGGGTTGCCGGGTTGGTCTGAAAACAGGGCATCGGGCATCCCAAAATCTCATCCGAAATCATCATCCATCATCATAAATCAGACGGCAACTTTTTGTTCGGGGCACACTTTTGGAGGCCCCCATTTCAAAGCCATATGATAGCCATAGTGTGCAGCTTGGCGAGAAAATCCTGTGGGTCAAGTGAGTCAAGTCCTCGTCCTGAGGCCATCAATCCAATGCCTGAGCGACTCGGCTGGGATCTACCCGGATCCACATTGAAATGCACCTCTAAAAGAGCCTCGGGGATGATGGAAGTATGGTTGAAGTATGCTTGATATTGGTTGATTCCTGTCTATACTTTGTCTATTCTGATCTATTGGTGGTACATGTTTGGTGGTTCAAATCCTGTGTTTCGCATCCCAGGCCTGTGACCCAGGGCTGGTTTGTTAACGTGCTGAGTGGGGAGCAATCCCCCATTTCCGGCATGGTTGGATGACATAGTCGACATAGTCATGGAGAAGATTCCCTATGATTGGATGATGTTGAAAGGAGACAGCCATGACTTATCAAGACCTCAGGTTTTGTGGACTTGATTCAATTTGATTAAGTCATCTGAAAGTCTCCAAGTTTGGAGCGGCTTTAAGTTTCAGTCTGGTGACATCTACAGCTTTTCTGATGAATCTCCAGGTTGGAGCTGCAAGTCTTGGCACCACCAACGCCACCCGAGGAGGAACCGCCGAGCGGTGAAACCCTGGTGGACAATTCATCGCAAATAGCTGGGATTGGAACGGCAAGAACGGGGACATCCCAAACCATATGTTACTGGTTGGTGGTTTGGAACATCAATTTTATATTTTTCCATATATTGGGAACAATATAATCCCAACTGACTCATATTTTTCGGAAGGGGTTGAAACCACCAACCAGGTTAGTAAAATGTATCTCTCTATACTTTCCCGCATTATAATTAAGTGTGGGTGTTGGTTTGGGGTTTCCAGCATCATGTCAGATGTCGCAAAGCATGGCACCGCCCGACTGCACAGACCAAAGTGGAAAAGGCGACGAAGGGTCGGTATTGGCCTCGGAAAGTGGCTTTGGGAAGCAAAATCCAATTGCGTGCATCGGTCAAGTCAGAATTTCTGATTGTTTCCTGATTTGCTGACCAGACATATGACATGTAGGATTTCTTTAGCTAATTGAAATCATTATTTTAGTGATTCTCTAGTGATTCTCCATGAGTGATTACCAGGAATCGGAAACTGGATGATCCTCCCAGCGTTTTCAGGTTGAAACCCGGCAGGCGAGGCGGTTCCAAGGCGAATCTCCAAGCGGTTTTTTGGAGCTTTTGGTCACCCTTTTTGCCCTCAAAACCGCCGAAAATTGGACAGGAAAAACGGGATCACCCAAAACGCCAGGAAAAGCGCGGCTCCGCGGCTTCACAGGAGATCCCAGATCTGGCCACAGCGTGGGATGTCGGGATGTCATGGTTGGTGACACCAGGCATGCGAGGCGATCTCTGATCCAATTGAGATGCGGTCAAAATAAGCATAGATTACTTTACTACGGAGAAAGTGCACCAAACCATATAGTTCGATAGGAGCCCCAAACTGTTTTTAGCGATATTTACCGAACTGTTCATGATATATTCTATAGATTATAATGATTATAGATTGCTACAGGATAGTATGATCTTTGTATCCAATCGTACCAAGCGGCTGCGGCAGGATAAACGCAGCTCCCTTTCCCGAGGCTCCTCGCAGGCCCCGAGTTGCTGGGAACTGTGGATCTCCAAAGAGAACAGAAATGCAGTCGCAAAGATGGCAATGAGATTTAATGAGCATAGAGGTTATAGTTATAATTTATTATGTATAATTATATATGTATACTAATTATGTATAATATGTACAAATAAATGTTCCTCTTCCTCTGCGGCGGGGGTCGGCGGATTCATATCAGAAATACCACGGATGGCTTGCCAGGGCGGCGACCGATCGGGCTCAGCACGCTCCTCGTTGAAAGAGGCGCCACTTTCAGCACATGGGCTGCGAAAAAATGGGGGAAATACCATTGATGTGGGAAAATGATCATCAATTATGAGATATCGCGAGCTTTCGGAGAAATGATCTGATTTTTGGAGAAACCCGAAGTCGGGGAAGTGTGTTATTTTCTTCTTCGAAAACATGGATGAAAGAGGCACACATGGGATGAGGCATAGGGTGCTCAGTTTACTTTGATTGCATTAAACAATGGCTTCAAACCATGAGATTTTGAGGTCCTTTGTTTTCAACTCAGATGAAGCTTGAAGCAGCAACGGGTTGGCAACAAACACAAATGACGCTGAACAAGGCAGATAAGATACGGATATCCCTATATCCCCTGAAAACGTTTGTTTGCTACTAACATCTGCAACAAAAACTGACCCGAGATTCGTAGATTCAGAGTCTTGGATTATGTTGGATGTGATGGTGAACGGGCTGTTACTGCGTTCATGAGAGTGAGTAAGAAGTTAATGGACCCTTAGAACGGGACTGACTTATGCTACTCACAAGCAGGCATATAATATGATCCACTTGCTCAGCGAAAAAACCTGACCTTGCAATGTTAAATTAACCGTTGGTATCTCAATTTCTCGATGATTTCCCCAACGACTTGGAGGTTTTTGGACGCCAATTGGTAATTTATTTGGAGGATCATCCCGCGAGTCGCTGGTAGAAATGGAGCTTTTAGAAAACATGGAGTATACAAACCAAAATTGTCTTTGCAACCAAAAAATGCTGATAAATGGGATGTAATGTGATGCAACCATATGTATCCCATTCAGGAACTTTAGGATCAGAAGGGTGATGACATGTGATGACAACCCATTGCGATTTCACTACTGGATGATCCTCCGCAGGGGAAGCGTTCGTCACTGAAAAAGCAGGGGGAGGCATCGGGCCGGCAGCCAAGTTGCTGGCTGAGAAGGGCTGAACATTGCCAATTGACTCATCGAAACAAAGAACTTCTAGTCGACCTGTGTTGACTGATTGATGGTTCTAAGTATTTATGGTCTATGTTTAACATGTTTTAACCTTAGTTGGCATGATTCTCCCAACGGACTGATACTTTTCGAGATGCCTTGAAACCATCACCAACATCTTTGGCGACCTTGGTCAAAGCCTGAATTCCAGTTGCGCTCCACGCATTCGCACCACATCCATTGTTTTGTTGGTGTTATTTGCATTTCTGCTTCTTCAACCCTCAGTTTTGGTTGGTTCGTCCCCATTTTGCATAGTGAAACCACCATTTTCCCACTTAAGATGGCAATGGGAAAGAAGCTCTTATATATATATTTATTCTTCAAGTACCAATTTTGGATGAATAATTCCCTTAAAAAAAAAACGTTTGTCCATTTTTGGGATCAATCCTCGACCCTCCCAGGGGTCCCAAAAAACCAGGACCGTCGCCGCTCCTCTGGTGGCGCCTCCAACAGTGCGTCGCGCCTTTCGCGGATGAGCTCGCGACGCTTTAAACCGCAGGGGAGGGAGCCGTGAGAGTAGGATCTGCTAGGCTTCTATCATGTATCAATATTCTAATGTTGTATCAATCTATGGTTAATAGTATATAATAATGGTTAATGATGGATAATCATGGATATAATGATAATAATGGATATTACATACTATAATATCTGGTTGGTGGTTTGGAACATCAATGTTACTTTTCCATATATTGGGAACAATATAATCCCAACTGACTTTCTCATATTTTTCAGAGGGGTTTAAACCACCAACCAGATATTCTATCATATTCCCAATGAAAGATTCGAAAATGGGGAGCCAAGGCGCAGCCAAGGAGCTAAAATGCCACCCTAGCTGCCACATGAGGACAGAGCTCCCGGCAGAGCTCCAAGTTGTTCTCGCGGCAAGTCTCCGGGTCTACTGAGGTGCAGTGACTTCACCCAACAGATTTGATCCTTAAATCACTGGATTGGTTTAAGGGAAAATTGGAACCGGAAAGCCCCATATTTAATGGGAAAATCTATGGTTTCCTGTAGATTTTCCCTCAAACCAATCCATTGATTAAAAATTGGGATTCAACATGAAAAAAAACATGAAAAAAACCAGCCATTGGGAGATTTAACATGATAAAATAACCCCAAATCTTTGGGGATAGCAACTTTCAGAAAGGGGGATTGATCAAGAATTGAGCAACAGCAGATCTGGTTTAAATCCAGAGACGTGGGGATTTAAGCAATAGCAAGGTGGAATGAATATGAATAAATCAGCAAAACCAGGAATTGAACCAAAGAAAACCTTGGCAAATGGCTGGTGAATGGCTAAGCATGTAGCCATTTAGATGGAAGATATGCCGCGGGAAGTTTGGGGGAATACAGCATCAGTTATCAGTTGTTATGCCATGTCAATTTTTTTTGACTCAGTTTCCAGACTACCGAAATTCTTTGGAATGAATTTACATCTCCATCATCTCCTCTTTCCAGGATAGAAGAACCAGCCGGAAGAACTCTCAGGACGCTGCTAGCCTTTCCAGATGCTGCAGTGAAGTTGTACCCTCAAATGATGGGGATTCATGCTGACTTCAGCTGTCACTCAGCACTCTTGTTTCAATTTTTTGAATACTTAGAGGACTTAGAATACTTAGAAGTTGGTTTTGAACGGTTGAATACTTAGAATACTTAGAATTTGGAATGTTTCAAGTTTGAATGGTTTTGAACTGAATCAGGGTGGTTGTCTACCACAGTTCCAGAACGAAAGCCGACAGGACATCGAGAACTGCGAGAACAGGTCTGACGCAGGTGCCAAGTGGAGACTGAGCCTCGGAGCTAGGCTAGCAACACATGGAGTAGTATTAATGATTAGTAATGAGTGTGTATATGTATATATATGTATATATATTATGATTATTAATAATAATATTATTATTATTGTTATTATTGTTTCAGATTTTTTGTGTATATTATATATATATGTATATCTGCACCCCAATGAACAGGGGTTTGAATGGGGCAGAAGGAATAGATGGTACTTGTAACGCAGCAACGCAGCAATTCGCAAAATGATCTCATAATCTGTGAGCCTGGGTGTGGCATTTGACCAGCCATACAGATCTAGCGACATTGCGACATGCCACAATGGCGACAATGGTCCAGCCAAAGTCCTTTCGCGAATCGATGTGAGGGTCTAATGGAATGGAACATATCCCAGACATTGTTTTAACCCAATTGATGGAGTCGTTGGGTCTTTGGGGTTCACACCAAGAACTTCAAAATTCCACGCTGTATTCTGATCTTCCCCGAATGAATAGTTTTTTGGGGTATCCCATGCAAAGCATTGACAGAACAGTCAACAGAGCTGCGCCAGGTTTTTCTGCGGAGGTGGGATCTCTCTGTGACACCAGATATGGTCTTCCAGTCACCTGTGGCGAAATGCAAAACAATCGGGAATTTTTCAAGCTGCAGTCACTTAGAATTTTACCACTGAAGATGGGATAGTAAGAAAGCAACATAAAGCAACAATATTTGAAACATCTAACGGCATACACAGATCGACTGGCACAACCCAAACAGATCTGGCAGAGCTTGGGCGGGTCGTCTCGCCTATCTCCTCTTTTCCATCAGCATTTTGGGTGAACAAACACTGAAGTGCTGGTTTATCGGAAATTTCGGATTGGTCTTTCTTCCTCCAACTCCAATAGTATGTCATAATATCCCATATGTAATATATATATATATATCACATATTACTGTATATATAACCCGAGTTTCTTAGTAACCAGAGAACATCCCAATCACCGGAAATGGCGAGGGCAGCACTGGCGAGCCAACCTCTCCAGATGCCCAGGCTGGGAGGACCATACAACTGGACTGGTGATACAACATGGAAAGCTGGAAAATCCATTTGGTTGTGGTTTATACCACCTATAAAAATGGTGATGACTAGGGGATACTGGGGGATGGTTCATGACATTGTTTTAACCACCTGATGATTATAATGTGATGTTTTTATGGAATAATTATGGGATGATTATCAATGGGTTATTATGATTTTAATATGATCATTATGATTATAATGTGATGATATTTTTTAAATAAAATGATGATTATTATAAAATTATTATCATCACATTTTTATGATCATTAAAAATGGTGATGATGATTATCATGATTAAGATGTGGGGATCATTTCTATGATTATAATGGATTTATCATTGAAAATTGATTATTTTGATGTACAAAGGTCGTGATACTTTTCCACTGCCATGTTTGATTACCGGAGGGTAACCCACAAACACCGTGGTTCATGTAGACGACTGAACGAAGATAGGTCATGATAGGTCTTCTGCGTTTTCGGTGGGAAGCTTCCAATCATCTAGGTAGGTTGGCCCAGCCAACTGCTTGGTGTATCTAGATCTAGTTGGAACATGCTGGAATCCAGCCCTCCATCTGACAGTTTTTTGCTGTTCATTGGCTCATCACATCCAGACCTCAGCAGGCATCAGCGCCCGATTCTCCAGAGAATCCTGATGTAGAGGAGGCTGGAAATGATGGCTTGGTAGATGTGCATCCCAGGAATCACAAGTGGTCAAAAAGTAATAATATACATGATATGCTTCCTTCGCACTTAGCAGATGGCTTAATAATTGTGTGGCTTAGATGTCCTTCTCTTGGTTTAAGGCCAAAGCGCCTATTCAAAGTGAGGACAACTTCTTATGATTTCTGATGTACAGAACGACTGGGGTCTCCTGTCTGCTCAGGGCTAAGGCTTACCCCCGTTCAAACTTGGGGAAGCTAATCTCGGGCATTGGACCACTTACGATTCCTGTGACGCAGATCATTTTTTTAAAAGGGACCGCCAAATCAAAGAGAATATGTTTTTCTGTGGTGCGTGGAAGGTTTCTCGCTTTCATTGAAGTTTCAACCCAGTTCGACTTTACGCAATTTGATGAGATTTTCTGGTGTTCCACATCCAGCCGTCTGAAATCACTTGGACCAAAACTATTTGGCCAAAATCCACGACCTTCATGAACCGTCGCCCTTTGGTCTGCAGAATACCATTTGCAATGTAGTCCCTTCACGATCATTTCCATCACTATCTTAGTTATCTATAGTTATCTATAGTCTACTATAGTTATCTCTTGTGTTTTTCCTTTTTGATTTTTACACCCACTTTTACTTCAGTTAAGGTTCCAACGTAAGCATGGTTTCCTTGTAGAACAACATGAATCTTGTCCTCCATCGCAGGGAGGGCTCAGCTCAGAAGGCGAAGAAGGTGCCCGGAAATTTTCATCATCCAGTGGGGTGAAGTCGATGTGATTAATCGTAAAAATATACCGGGTATTACCATGGTATTACTCGGTATTACTATCAAGAGTATCATGAAAATATCATGGTTGATACGGTTGGCCTCAAAGAAAAACCATCAAGTGGCTTGTCAAGCAGTGGGGAATAATCATTAGCATCAACTGACCCACAGCATTTCCTGTTGATGCTTATCAGTTGTTAATCAATAATCTGATAGCCATGATGTTCTTGACAATTAGAAACAACACAACTAATAATGACAATGCTAGTCATGATGACCACCCATTATCAATGTGGCAATACAGGTAGCTTTCAATGACTTCCCTGTCAGACCAAGTAGCTTCAATAAAGACTTGCATTTAGGTATATGGCAGTGTGTCAAAACCAATAGTACCCCTTCTGTTCACATCAAAATAGCTGGGATTTATGGATGTTCATCCCACTAAAAATGGTATTAATAGGTATTGACATTGATCCATACCCATATTTTCCCAATGAACAAATGTGAATTGGGTACCCAATTAATTGTACTAAAAATGGTATTTTCATAGGTATTGATCCATAGCCATATAGTGGTTTTCAGACCGCCGTTAAATATGACGGTTGTACATGGCTTTCCAGGACCACCACCGCCGCCGCCCTTACCGGAAGACATGGGATAGCAGGCGGGTTTCAAGGCAGCTGGGATGCTCAGATTTGGGAATGGTGGGTAAATGGTGGGTAAATGGTGGGTAAATGGTGGGTAAATGGTGGGTAAATGGTGGGTAAATGGTGTGAAAAGTCGTGTTTTCCTACCAAGATCAGGAACAAAACAAACTCATGGTTCAGATCAACTGCCCCATTAAGCGTGACTGTAGCACTCCAATGAGTGGCATTTTTCACGGGAACTCTTGTTGGGATCTCACGTGTCAATTGCTCCCAAAGATTGTTCCGAAGCTTTGACATCGAACCGGAGGTTTCAGATGGTTTCAGAATGCCAGGAATTGTAGGTTCCAACCAATCACTTCATTGTAGCGACATCCCGAAATTTGGGACACTGAGTCATCCGGTACATGAAGCATCCTGTATTCTCTCAGTGGACCATACCCATCTAAGGATATCTAAGGTATTTTGTTCTTGAAGATCTTGGTGAACTCACTAGTTTCACCATGTTTCACCCATCAAAAAAACCTCATTCCTTACACATTTTCATCATGTTTCATCATTTTTCATCATTTTTTCATATTTTTTCATCCTCATCTGTCCCAGTTGTCTCGCTATCTACATACCCCGTGAAAAACCATGGGGATCCCTCTGGAAATGACCAGCGGTGAACTTCCGAAGCATCGGGAAAATTCTGTATCAACAGATGCTTCTGAATAACTATAGTGACACAATCAAGTAAACAACATAATATGTAATTATATATATATAGAGATATATAGATACATGTATAGATATGTGTATATTATAGATATATATACTATCATATATATATATATAGATATATATATATATATATATATTGAAGATATAGATATAGATATAGGGATAAGACATGTATACCTTTTCAATAAATGATAAATTGATATCCATGACATGGTCAGCCCCAAGGTGGAAGACGATCGCCTCGAAGACGCCTTGGCATTGGCGCGGAGCTCCCTGTGGCCCTTCACGAACGAAGTGGTGGGGGATGCCCAGGGCCTTTGGATGATGATGGATGGAAAAAGCTATGGAAAAACATGGAAAAAACATGGAAAAACATGGAACACCATGGAAAAATATGGGAAAATATGGGAAAATATGGGATATGAACGGTATAATCAATGGTATAAACCTGGGGGAGAATCTGGATTTTCCATGGGATTTCACCATGGTGAAATATGCTTTATCTGGCAATCCAAGAGGGGAAGTGTCTCGAGGTAAGGGCACGAAGATAGCTATTTGGAGGTTTCCTAAAATGGGGGGTACCTCTAAATCATCCATTTTTGTTTGGGATTTTCCATTATAAACCATCCAGCGATAAAGGGGTACCCCCATAAATTAGAAACCTCCATTTGTGATTTAAAAAAAACTGGTTTCCAGCATGTGCCGAAAGCTGGGTTTCTTGACATTCCTTCAACCCATGCTGCGAATCTCTAATTGACAAACCCATTGCCACAGAGGATGGACTTTGAAACATGGTTTTGGTTTGCAAATCAACTGATGAGAATAACATAGAATATCTGTGTATTTCGATATTATAAATTTATAATCCTTGATCTCCATGATTTATCCCAAAGAACAGGGGAACCCAAAAAATCGACCCCTTGGATCCTGGCACATCCCGACCACATCCCGACCCGCGCTGAGAATTCTCGGGGATGGACCTTGCTTCACCTGGCAGCCTTTCGGGGATTCGAGGTCCGAAAAAACTGCTGGAGATCAGCTGATGTAGTGCTGATATAGAGCTGAAACTTTTAATAATATGAAGAACTGGGAGTTGATGATCATTTTGGGAAATACTAGCAGGCTTAGATACAATGTCCAAATCAACTCGGAATCCTCAACTAACTAGCAAAAATAAGAGTTGAATAAGACCTTTGGAGTGCTTCAACCGGCAAAACAGTGTTTTCAGAAACAAAAATCCGATCAAACTTCAAAGTTGAGCCCAAAACCATCAAAATCTCTGTGTTGGGAGCGATGGAAAGAAATCATCCACCTATTCCCAACTCTGGGTGAACCTTTATTGGGTGACTGAATAAATGTGTGCTTCCCTACACATACGTAGAGTTAAGATGCCATGCAAAAAGATAAAGCAAAATTTGCACCGCATCCAGCATCAACCCCATCATTGGGTTCACCAGCGCCCGCAGGAGCTCTGTGCTTTGATGTGTCAGCGTAAGGATTTCAAGGGCGTCGACCGACCAGAGAAGGTGCGATTTCCGACGATTCTCAAATTTCTGGGGGTGAATCATTTTGTTTTGCCATACCACCAGAATGCATAGGCATCCTACGGCATTCATTATTACACGATATAAAAAAATGACCAGTGTTCGCCTATGCCTGTGAATCCAATACAATCCAGAACTGGGATCCAGGAAGATCCAGGTGTGATCCATGGATTGAAATGGTGAAGTGTGGGCAACGCAACTGGTAGATTTGATGGGTTAGATCATCTTAGATCATGCAGATTCTCCAGTTGGCTAAGCCGGGATGGCATGGCAGCCAAGAACTATACCTGGCTGTATACCATGTTTAGGAACCATGTCGAAGTAGGGGCCCTGTGAAGAGACTTCTGGGGGCCCTGTGAGACTTCTGCTGTTCATCCAAAAGAAATGTCTACAGGACTTCTGGGCCACGGCTTTGCATTTCGCCGCCGGCAAGCGTCGCACGAAGCGCCCAGAGTGCAGAGATTCCAGAGATAGAGGTCACATCACATGTTTTCTAGGTTGACACCTAGTTTTGTGATTGACGAGAACTGACTACACCTGATTACAACTGTTTGGTTGGAGACCCATACGAGGGGTTTCTAAAAATGATGGATCCCAAAACCCCCATGCCATGGGTTTCAATACTAAAATGGTCTAATGAGTCTAATGACATGGATGACTTGGGGGATCTTCTATGAAACCCCCCATATCTATCTCCCAAGGCCCCGAGTGCTGCCGTGCCATCGTGGAGAGCGGCCGATGTCTGGACGTCAACGCCAAGGACAACAAGGGCCACACCCCGCTGCACCTGGCCGCGCTGCGTGGGGACAAGGAGTCCGGGGACCCAAAAATGACGGTTGCCGGTAGAAGTTGGGAGAGCAAAACATGGGATGTGACTTTTTGGCAGTTGGTAAAAGTTGGTAAAAGTGGGTTGTTGTTCATTATATCATGTCCCCATCATGTCCCCATCATGTCCCCATCATGTCCCCATCATGTCCCCTTTTGGGGTTGGATGTTTTGGTCATCAAGTCATGATGCTTTTCCCAGGTCCTATGCAGCCATTGCAGCTCATCCGGACTGCAACCCACTGCTGCCAGACAATGATGGCAAGTCGGATGACCCAGAAATCAAGAAATGGGGGTGTCTGAGTTTCCAGCAAGCTATGTCAGCTCCTCCAAGGTCGGCCTTGGAGTATGCCGCCGATCGGGGTTTGGAGGCTGGCCCCAAAGAAATGCAGGGAAAGTGGCGAAAGTCAAAACCAGTCATAGAAAAAGGACAGTAGAGTAAATCATCATCGACATAGTACAGAACCAGATTTCTATCTTGGTTGGGACCCTACCAAGGGGAACTAGCTTAAATTCAATTTGAAAGAAATTCGTGCTTTCCGTTAAACTTCATGGCACCACCTTAACTGCATGGTGTCAAAAGTGACACATGCTGTGAGTCCTGGTCTAGAGAAACCTTGGCCTTAAATAGCCCTGTAATAGCACATTCTGTATCCTAAAGAACCGCACTGATTAGTACCATTCCATACCATTCCCAAGCTGTTGGTGGCTACCCACCGGAATCTTCACGTTGACATGAACATCTACCAAATGGCTGACTTTCTTGCTATGTTGCATGACCATGAAGCACATTCTCGTTTTTTCCCCAAGAGGGTGATACCTTGTCCTGATCATACATGTCCTCTCCCACTGATTGATGAAGAATAAATAGGCAGTAAGCCCCATCTTTCAGAACCAGTAGGTACCATTGAATACCAACCATTACATGATGCAATGGCTAGTGTCCACCACCAACCCACCTTCTCCAAGCGACCTCCAAGCACCGCTGGTGAAGGTGGACTGCCAAGTTCCAGGCACGGAGAATATCATGGGTGATCATGATATCCTGGATATCCTGATGACCTGGTCATACTCCCATGATCTCCCATGATTTGCTGATTCTGCGCAGCCTCGGTCTTCGATGTTGACCAGGGCATGACAGTCTGCCGCCAGGACATACTGAAATTGCTTTCTGAAGCGAATTCGGAATGTGCACCAAGCGCAAGCCCTTGCCGCCGTGTGCTGTGCTCTGCTGTTGCTTGATTTTCTGTGCTGGCCTTCAAAGAAGCCCGGCAGATAGCGTCACCAGTGTGAAAAATATGAAACGAGAGATCATCAAGGTATCAAGTTGATATCAAGGGTACAACGACCTCAGGAATGGGTGACTTCCGAGACGGGGGCACTAAAAGTCTCCCTATTTATGGCAGCTGTGGGGTACCCAAGTTTGACTCATGGTAACTACAGAGTCGGTTTTGTGCTACATCATGGTTTCCCATTGGGTCCAAGTACTATTTTGAGGCTGGCAGAATAGAGAAGGACATGAATGTTTTATGTCTTTGACTTGCGGTGGACTTTACATAATGGGGAACACCCTCTTTTCTGATTGGTGTTTTTTTATGTTTTTTTGTTGTTTGTCTGGAAAAAAAAATTGAATCAGAAAGATCATCCCCCGCCTGGGTAAGTTATGAAATGCCCTTCGCAGGGTATTTTCCAGCCTCGAAGGTGACAAGCTGCGAGGATTGACGTGTGAATGATCTGGACATATCTGGACATTTTACGAGCTGAGAATAAGACCGGCAATTGCGAATGCACACTAGACATCACTAGACTCCATGGCGTAGATTTGCTGAAGGTTCATGGTACAGCAGTCAGGGAATCTGGAACAGGTTCTGCGAAGGCAACTTGAGCAAGTCCAACCTATGAAGACATGATCCTTTCTGTACCAAGAGACAGAGATCAGACGATAAAACCTGAAATATGAGCACGTTATTCTGGTTTGAACAATCTGGAAGGGTTACCCTCAAAAGACCAAGTTTCTGCTTCGCTGGACCTTGAAACTCAATAGCCCAACTCATAAGGATTAGGCTTTGTTCATGGTTTTTCCCGACATTTCACCAACTTTGGTTAAACATTCAACATCCACCAACTTTGTTTTTTCATCGTTTTTCACGGTTTTTTTCCCAATAATCCACCCACCTTTGCTCCATTGACCCCACGTTTTCAGCCACCGCGCCGACGCGCCCCACCTCCCATGTGGCGCCATGGACGAGCCGCTGACCGTGTTCTTTTCGGTGACCACCAGCGACGATCCGACGCCCATGCATTTTCAATTGAGCAGCTCGGTGATTTTTATGGGATAATCCAGCTCAATTTTAATGGGATAACCATCTCTATGGAATATTAACTAGATACTAATATTCCAAAAAGAATGGGAGATGAATTATTGAATATATTACTGAATATTGATATGAAAATGGGATATTAATGGGATATTATAATGTTCAACGTTATTATGATTTTGCTGTATACACTGAGTAATGGAATATTAGAGGACTATTTTTCTGAAGATTCCATTGATGGAATATTATTGGGATATGAATGGTATACTAATGGAATGTTTCAGCAGGATCATATGTTTAATGATTTGGTTTGCCATGGTTTGCCCAGAGGAACATTAGCAGGAGATCGGAATGATCAATAGGGAGTTTCACGGGATATTGTCGGAATGTTACATAATCAGTTTTTCTTGTAATGCGGGGCCCCCAAGGTAGGTAAGACAGTAGTCATAAATTAGGCCAACGATTTGGTTTTAATGTATGTTTTATGGTGCATATATCTATCGTCAGATGGGTTTGTCTTCAGCAACTTATGACTGGGAAATCAGCATCAATGACAGAGAGACCTTGGTGGTTCGTTCTTATTGATTTACTTTGAGCCCCGTTGATGAATATCATATCCTTCTGGAAAAATGATGGTAGGAATGGGCAAGATCAACATCATACCAACAAGATCCAACAAGGAACACTTCTAAACCATCAGCAGTTCTCAATTGGCTACTGGCTAATGATGGGTAAACATTAGTAAACATGGATATCCAACCAGCAGGCAATAGCCAATAAATGCTAGTAAACATACTTCGGCCATGGAAATTTCGGTAGTGACCAACAAACACACAAAATCGGCGCGCCAAACGTTGATGGTCTACTGGGTACAACAAGGATACAGCTATAACTATAACCCTTCTAATAAAATAATGGTGATCCATGCAAGGTGGAAATCAACTACGGGCATGTAATATTGTGTAACCACTTAAAGTGGAATGCAAAGCATAGTATCAGCAGCACAGATGGTCACTTAAGCAAACAAAAAGGAGATTCCCAGACTGCCAGCACAAATTCAGGACAGATGTTTACACCTTTTAAAATTTGAAACGCCCATAAAAACGATGAATAGATGATGTAGCAGTGTCTCACATGTCTTTTATCCATTTCGTCCATCACCACTCCGGACCTGCCACCTCTGGCCATCTCCGGCCATCACAGGTGCGAAAGATGACCCGCTAAAGGTGGGGCGCAACAAAAAAAGTGCCATGGCCGCCGCCAGCGACGCCGGAATGGGGATCCGGGGATGAGGGGTGAAATTTGGGCATTGTTGGGGGTCAAATGGGAAGATCAGCCATTGCCATGGCCTGCAGAGTCTACCATCTACCAGGAAGCCACTTGAAAAAAAAAGCCTCGTGACGCTGCAGGGATACACCCAAACAGCACCCAGTCATGGTGTAGTTTTTAGGAGAACCCCATGCTGTGTAGAATGAGCATCTTTGGACACCTGTGTTTCACCCGAGGTGGGATTGTTGTGAATAAACCTGGAGTTTCCTGGGTTCACTTGGAGATCAAATTCTCGTCCCTTGGTGTGCCTCGAAATGGGACCACAGATGGTCAAAAACCGGGTGGAAAATGGACATTTGGGGACGCTCTTCCATCCTGCACATGGGGAGTAGAATTTTGAGTTTTTTCTCTACATGCTATATCTACATAGCACAAGAAATCCATCAGTCCTTATAGAGGTGAAGATTTTCTGCCGGGGATTTCCTAAGGCATTCCCTCGGATTGTCCTTCCGAAGCCGAGACATTGCAACACTTCTTGTGCTAAGGCTGAATGACCTTGTTGTAACAGGTATTAGAGAGAGACTACCTTGGAACCCAGACATGATGCTTTTTTGGTACCATCCCATATTTGGGTGTCCCAATTTTGACCCGTACCTCTATGGCAAAGTTGGTCAATGACCCAATCTGAACCATTCTGTGGGTCCAGTGGTTCCCATATTGTTTAAGTGTCCTTTAGGGTGGAAATCGCGTAGTTTTTTCTGGATACAGATTCATTCATATATTCATATATATATATATATGTATATAGAGTCCATTATGTGAATCTCTATCAGACTCGTGGAAGGAATTTACACTCTCTAATCCATTCTGGGAGCATTACAAGGATCCGCATCCATGGCATCCATGGCATCGCAAGGCCAGAGACCGGTGGTTTGTTGTTGCGTGATCTCTCCACCAATGGCGTTGGGCTGCGATCTGGTCGCAACGACACCATGACCAAGGCCATTGGAGATCGTTGTTTTCGCTGGGGAAAATCTATAGGAAAGCATGGGTAACTGACATAACTGAAGATACTGTACCACTTGTTTCAAGGATAGCTCATAATAGGCCAATGGGCCAATGGGATGCTGTTCCCCATCAAAACTCACGTTGGAACTCCAAGAATTGCAGCTTCTAGTAGAACGACCATCTTCCAAACTCATGTTTTACACTTGTTTTCAGGATGCACAGCATGTCGAATCGGATTTTTCTGCAGATGGTGGACAGGTGGAGAAGGAAGTGGACACAGAGCCACTTGGTGCATTTGATCAGGTGGCCAAAAGCACAGAATCCAACCTGCACTCGGGGTTTGGGCTGAACATGGCCCAGCTACACTGATGTGATAATTAGCTGGAGTTAGAACAGCAGCGACAATGATAACGTGGCATCCTCGCTGCAAGAGATTGAGTGACTTTCAATGGAAACAGCCACGGTCGGTGTGTGCAAACAAACTAATTGAGAATTAAGTCAATTGGCAAAATGATGGGAAAGCCCTGCATTGACATTTGGATGGTAACAGTAAAAAAACGTGTAAAACATATCCATCAATAATTTGAACCTATATACAGTACATCAGAGATGTCGTAAATATTTGGAAATAACTCATACTACTCTATATGGCAATCATAATCATCGTACTACTCATCATAATCATGATGATCATTATTTGAATAAGGCTCCGACAGAGTTTGAATATCTTGATGGTCAGATGATAAGGCCCTCTGAACGATGCACTGGTCATGGCTGATATTTTTGCATCCGGATCCATCCGGGCAAATGGATTATGCTTGTGGATGTGCCACATTGATTTTAACGTCTATTAATGCAGCAAACTGAGTATTTGACCAACCAATCTGACACAGTGGCGTTGATTCAAGAAGATAGTGTTCTTGAAACCATGCCCCTTGGTATACAGATAGTTGATACAGATTATATCACTCGATATTGGTCGTTTGATCCTGGTTGTACCCCTTGAGGCTCCCTTCGGGTGCAGCAATCACCTTGCCCTTTCGCATCCGACCGACGCAGGGGGAGCTCCTTGATGTGGGGACAGTGGACGGTGGTTGCAGGTTTCTTCAAATGGGGGGTACCTGAAATCATCCAAACCTAGACCATTTTCGTATTGAAACCCATGGTTTGGGGATCCCACACGACTTGAGAAACCTCTGTATATGGATGAATTACCTATTTACCGTTACTTATTAAAAATGGTGATTTTCCCTATGTGAAATAACCAGAGGCTAATCCATTCCATTCCATTCCGTCACATATGTTTAACTACCCATCCCCAGGTAGTTCACCAATCAGAGGTGTGTTGATCTCCTTCAATTTCAGCCTCTTTTGGTGTGAACCCACCGTTTTTGGAGTGAAAAACCCAGTTCCTCCCACACCCATTTGGCAAACCTTACTTTAGATACTTTAGTTGCTAGTTCAGTTGATTTTTAGGCACAAATTGACCAATGCAGGAATCCGCCCCACAGTAAAAAACTTGGTGACGAGCCACTTATGGCTGGGTATAGCAATCTCACCACAACGCCATGGTTGGCCAAGGGAAAGTACATGGAAGTTCTCAAGAATCAGTTCTTTTCAGGTTCGTGAATTATCATAAAACGTAGGCTTAATAACCATTAATAACCGAATACCCCAATATTCAGTGCTCCCTATTTTCCGTTTCCCATGGAATTTGACATGACTGAGGCTGCAAACCACCCTGACCTTCAGCATCGATGGTGTCGATTCGCCCTCCAGCGAGCTGACAGAATCCGAGGCGCACAGTAGATAGGATGTTTATGTATTTATTAACAATGTTTCGTAATAATGTATAATAATGTATAATAATGTATAATAATGTATAATAATGTATAATAATGTATAATAATGTATAATAATGTATAATAATGTATAATAATGTATAATAATGTATAATAATGTATAA
>Ga0126342_10003392_pt1 | contig 26273 bp, 33 predicted proteins | sample Cyp1metagenome_FD_92528 | JGI IMG/M metagenome (GOLD analysis project Ga0126342, IMG submission 92528) | Coral microbial communities from Lord Howe Island, Old Settlement Bay, Australia - Cyphastrea 1 metagenome | ecosystem: Host-associated > Invertebrates > Cnidaria > Coral ...
AGACCTTAAGAAAAGTTCATGCCAAGGGAAAGAGAGACGTCAAGAAAAAGATGCCAAGACTTCAAGAAAAAAAGATTTCAAGGAAAGGGCATGCCGAGAGAGACGGATGTCAGGAAAGAGACGTGCCGAGAGAATAAGAGCCCTCAAGAAAAAGACATGCCAAGGGAAAGAGAGACGTCAAGAAAAAGATGCCAAGACTTCAAGCTCTAGGGATCCAGGATTGCTGCCAGCATGTGATTTGATCATACCCTTGTCACAGTATGACTGTAAAAAAATCTCCTGAGCACTGACTTGGTGCTGTCGGAATGTTGTCGGATCTCCAGGCGCGTGCTGGTGGGAAACTGGTTCCCAAATGCAACTTTTTGCTCATGCCAAGCATTTGCTTGGGGTGTCATGGGTTGGGTCTGGACACAGGGAATCCAATGATTTCATGACTCGAGAACTTTGAAGCCAATAATCCTTGAAACTGTTGAGAACCTCCAGTCATATAGGGTTGGATTCCCATGATTAAATCTTAATGTCTTAATGCCCTGGCCAGTCAGGAGAATCCACACAGATATGGCAGACAAAACCAACTTTGTACATATGTAATTTATTTGTCTGTCTACTTATTTATATGACGCACCTATATGTGCAAAAGACACATGGTATACATATATATATATATTATATATATTATATATATATTATATAATATATATATATATATATGTAAATGCAAGCACCTTCGCTGCTGTGATCAATGGGTCTTCTGCGGCTCAGCGCGCTTAGAGGTGCGCACCACCCTGCTTTGCACTACTGGAGGTCATGGTGGTGAACATCATTGCAACTGTTTCATCTGGGAGACCAATAGTGTTCTCAAACGAATTCAAACATGGATGCTGTTTGTTGGGGTTGAATTGAACTGTATGTAAACATTGGTGTGGCTTTGTTCTGGAAATTGTGGCATCAAAACTCAATCAAACTTGCTTTGGCCCCCGGAGCAGTTCTGGCTCAGTCTTGTTGGTTCGGTCCTTGGTGGCCATGAAGAGGGGATCAAGCATAGTGGAGGAGGACGTGCAGAATGGTGAGGTGGTTGTCACGAAACCAATGAAATTCAAGGTGTCGGCCCCTCTGATGCAATGGGCATTCCAACATGAAACACATGTTGAGGGGACCTATAGATCAAGAAATAGTGGCTTTTACAATAATCATACCGTGACCGTGCTATTATCGAATCGCAGCTATACTGGATCCCCCGGGGTAGTTTAATATGTAGTTCAAATGTGCACTAGGCCTAGTGAAAGCAATGAAACATATATAATTGCTTAATAAGTGGGATCTAAAAACACACACATATATATATATATATATATATATATTTATTCATTTATTTATATTAAGCACATAGTGTTTGGGTTGCTTCAAGCCATCTTGGTAGACTCCCTTGCTTCAAACTTCTGATGAAGGCAGTTGGGCAGCAAATCTATGTAGCCTTGCAAAAGCATTGCCAGCGGTGGGGTCCCAACATCATGGCTGAGCCGGAAAAGGCTGTGGTGAGTTACCCACCCCGAGATCGGGTGGTGATCACAGAGAATGACCTTGAAATCAATTTTTGTTTGATCAAAGAGGTTGCCTTAGGCTGTTATGAGCAAGTTCTTCATTGCCCTGACTCCTCTGGCAAAGAGATTCCCAATCTGTCTGAATTCGAGGCCCGGGTCATCAACTCATGGTTTCAAATTCCAAGAGTAACATTGTTTTGAAGAACGCCTGAAGACACGGTAATAGAATTCATACATCTATATTTAAGATCTAGATATATATATATATATATATTTATATATAAGATAATTTGTAATACATATATATGTATATATATATATATAAGCCATGCAGTCTGATGCTGAAGTTGGTGGTGAATCGGCTGAAGCTTCTCAGCCGAATGTGGAAGCCCATGATGCTATGGTTTTGACGCGAGAAGAGTTAGTTGCGATTGCGGCGGACGAGAACAAGGATGTCCACCCTCTCATGAAAGTGCAAGCCCTTGCAGCCCTGGACATGCTTAATCCAGCTTCTGCCAAGGTCGAAGATCATGGCACTTGGCATGGAACCTGGCCTATGCCCTCGCGGACAGAATGGCAAACTATGGAAGCTCTTGGTTTGAAATGGCCCACAGGTCATCATGAGATGAATGCTGTGCAAGCTGCCCGCAAGGAGTACAAATGGCCAGACATGAAAGAAGCAGACAAGCCTGCCTACAAGGAAGCAGCCAAGAAAGGCTGGAACGTTTGGACTGAGAATGGAGCTGCCGATTTGCTGAGCAAAGAAGCATCCGAGCGAGTGGTTGCTTCACTTCGAGCCCGAGGTGAACTTTACCGTTTGCTGCAGCCGCGTTGGGTCTTTACCGACAAGAACGATGGCCTCAGGACCAAGCACCGGTCCCTTCCTGTCCAAGCATCTGCAAGATTGGTTGTCCCAGGATACCGTGAGCGTGAAGCGTACACCATACGCAAGGATGCCCCAACAGCAAGCAGAATCAGCCAGCATATGCTTTTGACTTTTACTGCTTGCAAGTTTTCCGAAGGATGGCGCCTGAAAGCTGCGGACATCAAAGCAGCCTTCATGAAAGGCGAGTTGTTTGATGGAGATGAACGTGAACTCTACATCCTCAACACCAAGGGAAACTCAGAAAATTTTATCTATGTGGTGTTTTGGTGGTCGTTTAGTTTCGTTTGGATTTCCAGGTTCTGTTTAAATCTCTTTAAATCATTAAAAAAAACAAAAAAGTAAAAAAAAAACAAAACAAAACAAAAAGAAAAAAAGACTCAGTCACTTTCTCTCACCATGTATCTCCGGGAAAGTTGGCACAGGAAAAACATGTCATCATTTTTTGCTGTAGGTCATTGTTCATTGATAGAATGGCTGTCGCCTTATTCCTGAGCCTTTGAATTTCAGTTGGGTGCTTTGATGGTTGTAGCTTGCTGCCTTCAGTGTGATTTTGACTTCAGTGACAGTCAGTTCCAATTGCTTCCCACCAAAGGGTTGGCAGATCGAGGCAACAGATTGCACCTCTCTCTTACTGAGGTGCTTCAGTGCTTCCCAGGCCAAGATATCAGAGCACCATCGGCTGTCTGTGTGCTGTCACTCGCTTGAGTTTGTACGCTGCCACTTTGTCAGTCACCTTTTGTTGTCAGCTGTATTTGCCATATATTGCTTGAGTCAGTTGAATTTGCCAAGCGTTGTTCTTAAGACAGGTGTTTTTGCTAGCTCATGCAGGTCGCTTGCAAATTAACTTCAAGGCAACTGGTTGGGTCCCTACACTTGGATTGATCTCATACTTTTGTCAGTTGTATGTCAAGCTGTGCGCCAGTTGTATTTTGATATTGGTTGATTCACTATCACTTGAACGTGTTCGAATTTGCGGCACACTCCTGGTCACCAACATCGTCAGTGAAATGGTCTGTGTCCCAGGTAGTCACTGGGGCAATTGTAGTTAGGCTTCTGATCAACTCGTCACTGATTGGGAGTGGCATTCAACTTGTTGCTCTGTGAGTGGTATTGGTTCAGTGCCATTCACCTTTGTTGCAAGCATGACCTGTGGAATCAGGCGGTCAATGTAGGCTCTACATCTTCACGAAGCCACACGAGGCTGCGTAGGGTCTTGGGACTTTCATTTGAACCACTGGCTGAGTTTGGGAAATGATCTCACACTTGGATTCTTCGACTACAAGTTGATGCAACCTGCTGTCTGTCAAATCAATCAATTGTATTCCATTGCCCTGCTGCTTTGAAGAACTCAAGCGGCACAGTTGGCATCTGTCAATCATTTCGACCAGCTATAAATGTTAAACAAAAGCGACAGGAACTCACCACTCGGATTTAATCTCAAGCAGTTGAATTTGAATCGGAACCTCTTGCCTTTGCTGTGCATGGCCACTGGTGGGCAGTCAGCAGCAGTGTCAATTCTTGGCTGGGCTGGCTTGGAGAATCTTGAGCAGTGACTTGACAACTTGTAAACACCAGTCGTCAATTGTCAGTGAAATGTGACAGTGAAGCTATCGTTCATCAATCCATGGCTGCTTTGTGCTCATTGTTTGCCACTGTGAGGCCAGCACAGCAGGTGACTTGTCAGCACTGACCAATTTACACTTGAGTCAGTCCACCTTACCCAGTGAAGGGTCATATCATGAATACCCATTAGCCGTTGTGCTTGCTGCGCGAGGCCATCTATTTCCTTTGGCTCCTTGACAAGGAGGAGGCTCTGGAGTTGTGGCTGCTTAGATGGAAAGTGGTGGTGATGCCCAATGACTTTTGACTTGGGCAAGCGATGAGGATCCAATGTTTTTTGAATCTGAATCCTGTGTGTCTTGGGTGTATCTGTGTGCATGCCATCCCAGGTCTTTTGTGGACAGCAAACCCAGAAGCTGGTTCAGGAACCAGACTGGCTGGATACTGACAGCAACCCAGAGGCGCATCAACAATTGGCCGGGCTCAATCAATCCAAGGGTTTGATTGAGAAATTGGATACTTTATTCAACTCAACAAATTTCCATGGTTGAGAACTGTTGTCTCCAAGTATTGACTTTTCACTTCGAAACTGAATTGAGACTTGGCTTGCTGCAAACTGCCAAGGATCAACATTGCTTTCGGTTTCCGCGATGACACTCAGCATCGCGGATGTAAACCGAGCCTTCAAGGCGGCAAGAGTATCCTGGACTAGACTGGGTTCAGCTGACTGCCACCAAAATACCAGAGTCAGTCACCAAAATACCAGAGTCAGTGTCGGTTGTTTTGCTGGGGACTGTTTGGCTAGCTTGATCTAAGGCAGCAAATGAGATTGGCATGGTCCCTGGAAGAACAGGGTGGACAAAATGGCCCAATCGAGTTGCAGTAGTTGGTTGCCCACTTAGAACAGGGCGGCTCAGCCAATGGAATAGCATCCAGATGGTTCACCATGACCTTCTTCTGCTCTTGCCCTCAGAGAACCTTGTCTTGTGCTGGCTCTAATCAAGTGGGCGGAGAACTTTCTCAGGTCGGTATTTGTCAGTTGTCCTTCTCTCTATACTCTGTATCTGCTGGCGACCAAGGAACAGGCAGAAACCTCAGGGCCCTTACGACAAGAGCAAATCTGGCTTTGCTGGCACAACGCAGAACGAAGTGTCTTAGCTGGTTTGTCTTGGTATGGTATTACTACAGCTGACAATTGGTATATGACTGACAATGACTGAAACCGTGACTTGACTTGAAAGGAATCTCTGTTTTGAATTTCGAATCATGTGATTGGATTGGGGTGATGCGCTGGCTCATCACCAGGTTTTTGCCCATGTCGACTTCGCTTCTGCCTGGCTGGATTCCATTTTGACAACCCCAGCAAGCATTGTCAAGCTTCTTGTTGGCACTGTGGTTGGTGCTTGTTGGTTTGCTTTGAGCCTTCAGTAGTCTTGGATCAGGTCATTGAGTTAAGTCGATCACTGTGCTGTTTTCCAGCTGGCTTCACTGGCAGGTTCCACTGCCAGAAAGGATGGCACCGAACCTCAGCATGTGCAGCGCTGCTAGCCGCTGTGTTGACAGTCTTTCGGCTTTATTCAATGATTCAAACATGTTTCGTTACTAACATCGCATTTCAGTAACGAAGTTAACAGTCGAATTTTCGGCCTGACTGTCACTGCAGCTTTGTTGCCATGTGCATGGTGTATGGAAAGACACTGAGGCATGCGGAGTGGAAGTGGTGCTATCTATAGAGGCTATCAGCTGGAACCATGATGAGGACAGCAAGCTTATCATGGAGTTTGTGGCTGGAGAGCACCGTTGGACACTTGATCACACAAGTGGGTTGTTAACATTCATCATTGCTCCTTTTGAATTGGATCAAACTGTGGTGAAAAGTGGACCATCCTGGACCTGGACTTATTGGAAACAGTTGCCTTGACTCATTCATCCAAGGATTGATGTGGTCCAGACCATTGCATGGAACCACGGCTACGAGGTTCCAGCCTGGAGGGCTTTGCTGAATGAAACTGCAGATAGGTGGATTGCCACCTTGCCACCAAAGCTGACACTTGACTGCTTGCATTCCAAGAAGAAGTTGGTCAGCTGTTGCCCTTGCCTTGATACTAGATAATTGGATCAAGGATGTTTTCTTGAAGCCAGTTTTGTCAAATTGCGCATCACTAACAGGGGACCGAGTCAGAACTGTACCAGCTTCCTTCCTGGCAGCTGCTAAATAAATTCTAAATCATTGCTCCCTTCGTTAAGGAGGGTCAAGTATGTGGAAATCTTCGGCAAACCTGAGCAGCCTACTACTACTGTTCTGTTGGCACCGCAGAAAAAAGTATCTTGGCAATTGGCTTAGTCATTTTCCTTTTGGCGTAAAAGGAAAAGTGTCAACCCCCTGAAAGCCTTGGGGTTCTTTTCTGTCTTTTCTGGGTGAGTTTCTGCCAAAACCACTCACTGAATTGCAATCTTGGCTTGGCCTAGCCAAATCGCAAGCAAGTGATTAGTAGACTGAACTTATAGAAGTTGTCAGCATTTGGTCTGTCAATGCTTGTCCGATCTGAGGCAAGGCCCCTTCCAAAGCCACTAACGAGCAGGTCAAGCAGCAAGGGGTCTGATCCTGCTCGTGCTGCCAGCAATGCTACCAAGGATGCTCCTGCTGCCAGGAATGCTTCCAAGGATGCTCCTGCTGCCAGGAATGCTTCCAAGGATGCTGCTCCTGCTGCTGCCAGCAATGCTTCCAAGAGTGCTCTCGCTGCCAGCAATGCTTCCAAGGATGCTGCTGCCAGCAGTGCTTCCAACAATGCTCTTGCTGCCAGCAGTGCTTCGGCTGCTGCTCCTGCTGCCAGCAGTGCTTCCAACGATGCTCTTGCTGCCAGCAATGCTTCCAAGGCTGCTCCTGCTGCCAAGGAGCCTGATGAGGAGCCATCGTCAGAGCGAGATGTGGCTTTGGCCAAAGCAGCGGTGCGACAGAACAGAAACCCTGTGATGCTTCTTGCCTTGAAAGTGTCACAGTCAAATGTTGGTTCAGTAATGCTTTGAGCTTACCATTCCGTCAGTGATTGCAGCGGTTAAGTCAGCAAATCCTTTCGGAATGTTTGTTATTCTTTCCGGACACTGCTGCCAAAAATGTGCTCTGTCTGAGGACTGAAGTGCTGCAGCTGAAGAAGGTTTCTCCGAAGGTGCAGCTGCTGTTCTACAGCCTGTCCGAGGACTTTGGCTATCTTGGAACACTTCGTCAGGTCCGCCTCTTGTGACTTGGATTATTGTTGAACTTAACCAGATCGCCAACCTGGACCCGATTGTCAATTTGTCTCAACTGGCTCGAATTTCTTTTTTCACCTCAGGTCCAAAATGATAGTGATGCCACCTGGCTTGGATCGATGGCTTGAAAACTGCGTCAGCACCTTGACCTTATTCAGTGCTTCATTCATCCCTGTGAGTTTGAAATCATATAGTGAGCTTCTGATGGTGGTTGACACACTGGCATTGCGAACTCGGACCTTGGTTGTGGGAGCAATGTTTAGGTGAAGACCGTGAAAAGCTGCTGAAGATGGATGCTGCCAAATTAGACTCCTGACTGACTCCTTTTTTGAGAGCCTTGCTCGCCAAAAGACAAGCCGTTCGACAGACTGGCAGAGTTTAAAAAAGACTGTTTGCCACAGGTGTAGTATGTGTGGGGCATGTATCGAAAAAAACAAATCTGGATTCATAGGTAGCTCAGCTCCGTGTCAGTAGCTGCCTATGCCTACGTATGTAATAGCTTCGAACGTCAGAGTGAATCATGTTTGTCAGGTGTACTGGCTTGGTCTGGTATCAACAGCTGGCCTGGTGGCTTATACAATGTTGAATAGCGCACCCCACTTGTGACAGCATAGCTTTCTTGACCTATGCCTGCCTGATGCTTGGGCAGCTGATGCCTACTCAGGCGATGGTTGACACATCTGTGCATTCAAGCCGCCCAGGACTGAAGAAACCATCAAGTTTGTTTCGACCTGTTTCAAGTTCAATTTCAAGCTCATCTGCTTTGCCCAAAGTTTCCAGCATGAGTCATCAGCGGTTGGATGCTTGCCTATTGTCAGTCAGTTGTGCCCTGTCAGTGTTGCCAAGCATGATTGCGTTTATCGATCATGGCTCAGTCATTTTTGTCAGCTGTATGCCACGGGTGTAAGTCACAGTAGCCAGCCAGCAATGGAAGAGGTTGCTGCTTTCGCAGCTGCTGCACAGTATGCATTGGTGAAGCTGGGGTTGATTTGATTGATGGAAGATATGGTAAGAGAACAGACCACAAGTCTGTATCAATTTGCATGTGCCTGGAGCAGTGCAAGTGCATGTGAGCCCTCACACCATGTCATGCATTGATCTCAGGATGACGAGCCTTGTTGAAATCACCAGAGGTCGTCCACTTCCAAACATGATTCCGTACTGCCCTCAACGAGAAGCCTTCAGCAGACATTTTACTTGCCTCATTTGTTCACAAATAGCTAGTGACGGATGCATGCATACAATCGTACATATTCTGTATATATATATATATATATACTATAAATAGAAATGCATATATAATATATTATATATGTATATATATATATACATAATATATATATATACATATATATATTTACATACATGTACATATACATGTGCAGACCAGTTTTTATTCAAGCTAGTACAGTGATTATATATATACATATTGGCTAGCAGGAGTACAGTTTTTAAAAGGACATTTCAAGATACATTATGTATTTATTCAAATACATGTATATATATACATATTTACAGTCATACATATTTATATACATAAAACATACCCTCAACTTGGGTACATCATAAGTAGCAACCATTCAGATCAAATCAATCTCAGCCAGGATGGACGGCGGCTTCAAGATCACTGCCGAGGACTCCGAAAGCCACCCAGTCACAAAGTGACCCGGCCAGTGATCTCAAGTGTCAAGGTGTCAGATTTCACAGCTCAAGATTTCAGAACTGCACATCTCACTCATTGATTTTCAGGTTGACAAAGCATGTGCACTGTCAGATGTTGTCAGATGTCAGAAGTCTACAACTTTGGTATTGTAGACAGTAGACAATGCATCCAGTGCCAATCAGGATCCTCTCGGAGATGGTCACTGAGTGGGGGAAAGATCTCATTGGCCAACTGATCAACCGTTGGAGGGTTCTCAACTGGGGCCACTGTGATGGTCCTGGCGACAATATCATGAGTCACGAGTTCACGCAACTTGCAGTGGAGCATTTGAACGGGTTTGAGGACTGGTTACCCTATATAGTAACTTATACATTGATGAATCATCATTGAAAGTGACCAACCAAGCCATGATGCCATGCCATTCAATTCATGTCTTGCATTTTGTTTGCTCTCCTGTTGCTGCTTGGAGGAGTGTATTTCATTTCGACTTCCTCACGAAGGGCGGATCTGGACTGTAGTCCCATCAGCTAACTGCGATGTACCGAACCGGTGGTTCCTATGTGACTTGTCATGAAGGTTTGGATTATCAGTCTGTATTTGGGTGTGGGCTTGCCTGATACAACTGATACTTTAGTTTACGATAAAGATTGCAATATGTGTCCACATCCCAGTCCACTTATCAAAGAGACTGGCTCAAAGTTGTCAGCTTGGGCCAGTCCCGTCCAGTCCAAACATCTCTTCACTCAGACTAGCTCTGCAGCCAGGCAATGGAGAGATTTGCTTTGCCTTTTCCGGGCTTTTCTTCCAGGAATGTGTGCGGGAGGCTGGGCCTTAGGTCCATGCTGTTTGTGTGAATAGTCAGCTATATTTTTTCGTTCCTGCTTTTTCAGGCTGGTGATGAGGCTGAGTATGGAATGTCACTCCCTGAATACAGGCTCGATGAGCTACCTAGCAGGCGTAGAAATTTGTAAGGACCAAGTGCTGTGGTGACCAGCGGAATGACTGAGATAAATGAGCGAACACCAATAATTTGTTTTCGAAAAATATCACGTTGGAAATTCCTGAGTTCTCTGGAGGGTCACACAATGCCACTCACTGCTGGCAGTTTGTGACTGGCAGTCTGTGCTCCCAATCTTAGCTGATATAGGATGATTTGTTTGTGCCAACAGTGCGCAGCCAAAAAAAATAACAGGAGTTGGATGTGTGACGATGGTTTACAATGTGCATCAACACTTGTCAGTGCCAACAGTGCCCAGTCATGAGAGCCAGTTGTCAATTTGAATGTGTGAAGGACATATCTTCTGGTGGTGCTTCCAGCCAATGACCCAGTTTAGCTGCTTCTTCACATTCTTCTGGGCTGCAATGATATTCACATGCGAGGCCTGGATCTGACTATTGGCTGAATGGCTTTCGAGTGTGTGGGTTTGGTTTGCTGTGACCAAGGTGTTGATTGACAGCTTCTAAGTATGCATGAATCTGAGGCTTTCTTCTCGCTTGGGCGCAGTCGTTTGTGATTATGTTCTCCTTGGGGTGTACTCAGACCTTGCAAGACGCTTTGCCTTGCATGTAGCTGTTTTTCAAATTTTGGCTTGAAGATTCTGAGCCATGTGGATGTTTCTCAGGCTTGGTGTGCCTGCAGCTGCTGTTTTGATGAGTCAGGGGGAGGCAGCTTTCACCTGCAGCATTTTCCACCGCTGTGTAAAATTTGCAATCTGAGCAAGGATTGATGTTGAGTGGTGCAAATCAAACAGAACTGGCATGGTGTCGAGATCTTGATTGATGAGTATGCTGTGCTGATGATGGTGGTGATGAAGGTGATGGTTCTAATGACATTGAAGATGATGGTGAATGATGATGAACAATGGTGAATGATTTTTTAAATTTGCCCAAGAAAGTTGCTGATGGAGCTGGTTTTGAGCCAGTGTAATTTTTCTGTTCGAAAGCATTGGTAAACCATGGAATGAATGTTGGTGAAACAAATGGTCAAAGTTACTAAAAAAATGCGAAACCTAGTACAATCAGAAGTTAGGATCCAAAATATACAAAACGATCTTCAAATCTATCGACAAATGTTCAGACTAAACATGAAAAGGTCGTCAAAATTCATTAAAATCTTTTCAGAATATGGCAACTTGAGCTTCACATCTCAATGTTCAAAATGTGGCAAAATGAGCTTCAAATCAATTCAAAAGATTGCACAATAAGCACCAAATCTGCTCAAAAGATTGCAAAATGAGCCTCAAATTTGCTCAAAATGGCTCAAAATATTGCAAAAATGACATCAAATCTGCTCAAATTTGCTCCAAATTGCTCAAAATATTGCAAAATTGGCCTCAAATCTGCTCAAATTTGCTCCAAATTGCTCAAAATTGCTCAAAATTGCTCAAAATATAGCAAAATTAACCTCAAAACTGCTCAAATTTGCTCAAAATTGCTCAAAATTGCTCAAAATATTGCAAAATGAGCTTCAAATTTGCTCAAATCCGCTCAAGTTTGCTCAAAATTGCTCAAAATTGTTCGAAATATACCAAAATTAGATTCAAATCTGCTCAAAATATAGCAAAATTAGCCTCAAATCTGCTCAAATTTGCTCAAAGTTGTTCAAAGTAATGCAAAATTGGCCTCAAAGCTGCTCAAATTTGCCTCAAAATTACGTAATATAGCAAAAAAATGTTTACATGTTATTTAATATGTTTTAAAAAAGCAAAGCTGTTTGCTTAAAATTGCTCAAAAAGATTGAAAAATGTTGGAAAAATGCAAAGTAAATGTGAAAAGAGATGGAAAAAAGCAGCTGGCTCAAATTTGCTCAAAAATGCTTAAACATGATGTTTTCCAGCAAAACAACATGGTTAGCTGATATGAGATGCAAATGTAATGTGGCTACAAGGGTTCTGGAAGCTGTTTGGCATGCAAGTTTTGCATGCCTATGGCTCTGGACCTTTTGCAGGTGGACACCAGTGGCGATCTGTGAGGCGTGGGCCAATCAAGAAAAGCTGGTGTCAGTCAATACTGTCAGTTGTAAACCTTTGCAATTTTCAATCATTAGGCTGTCCATGCCAGTCATTTGTAAAGCGAAATTTTTGTCAATCACAACAGTCAGCTGTCTCATTTGCAATTTCCACAGTTTTCATGTTGGCTGTCGGCGCCAGTCATTTGTAAAGGGAAGTGTTTGTCAATCACAACAGTCAGCTGTTTCATTTGCAATTTCCACAGTTTGCAATTTGGCTGCCCTTGCCAGTCATTTGTAGATCAAAGTGGGCTGCTGTCAGTCTTGTGTGTCACGTTGCTACCATGGCAACAATGTCTACTTTGCGCCCTCCTAAGAGAGCCCGCCGAAGCTCCACCTCTTCGTCCTCAAGTCATGGTGTGCCAATGATGCCAGGGGCCCCAGCAGCCAATGGGCAGTTCAATCCCATGATGATGATGATGATGGGCCAAGCCATGCAACAGATGATGAACCAGGGGAACCCGATGATGAACTCTGCAGCGCCAATGGTTCCAACTGTCCCACAGCAGATGGTGCCTCACGACGATGGTCAAAGTGAACATGGGTCGGAGTCAGAGCAAGAGCAAGATGAGGTTGGCAGTGCATCAGGCAGTGCAGGATCCAGAGACGCTCCACCTCAGCCTGTTGGAGCACCTGCTCAGCCTCAGCCAGCTTTGCCGCCTCTTCCAGCTGTTCATGAGCACGATGAGGAACAGTGGCGGGCCCAACGGTTTGCCGACTCCTACATTTCGAGGAGCGTCACTTATGTGAAGAACATGCCTCGACAGCACCTGGCGATCTGCATGGAATATGTGGACCCGAGATTGGAGCTGGCCTACACTAGTGAGTGTTCACAGATTGGGCTCTTGGCATTGCTGTGGCTCTACTCCCGTGTTAAGCCATTCGTCAAGGTGCTGTCGGACTTACGTAGCTTGCCTGCGGTTGTTTATGACAAGCATTGTCCTTTTCTTTCAGTTGGTTTGTGCAAGTCAATGCCAATATACTAACTAGTGGCCCACAGACTTTGTGACCAAAATTTCCGATGGCCACTTTCTGACAGCTGCCTGCTGAGGCTGCATCAAATACGTGGACTTCTACAAGTCGATGAAACGTGCCCACACCAGAATTTTGAATGGCATTGGGATGGAGCAGTTCAAGGCCCAAATTGTTGACAAGTTCCCACTGGCCCTTGATGATTCCTCGGTCATTGAGATTGCGGAGGAGATGGGGTGGTCTCAGCAATGGATGCATCCGAAGGCCAAAGCACCCAGGCCAGTGGTGTCAGGAGATTTGGCCACACTGTTCAAAGCAGGGGCAAAAAGAGCAACAGTGCCTGGTCCAGCCTGGTTCCCTGCACCTGTATCTTGCTGATGTCTTTATTTCAAGCGATTTTTTTGTGTTTTTGCTCAATGTATGCATTGGTCTTCAAGGTTGACTAGATACAACTTGGTCACCAGCTGGCTGTAACAGAATGTAAGTAAATAAGGTACGGGTGGGCAGTTGATGCTGCTATGCTGTCACAACCATGTGGCCAAGGTCTTGACTACGACGGTTCCTCCGAAGATGGCTTCTCCTGCGTTGACAATTGTGCCTCCAAGAATGCCACCCCCTCCTGCTGGACATCGAGCTAAGGCTTCGCCAGTGGTTGTTCCTGTGACAGCTGTCAAAGCTCCCCTAGTGGCTCCGCCCAAGTCAGCGTCAGTTGTATCAGGGTCAGTTGTACCCCCAGCCGTTCCTGTGCCTGAGGTGGCGCCCAAGGCGCCCATGGCTGGTCCAGCACGTGACTCAGCAGAGACAATTGTCTTGCCACCAGCTGGGTCCTCTCTTCCTCGAGAAATCCCAATGTGTGCCATTTGCCAAGATGACATGCTGCCATCCCAGGACCTGCTGACCTTGTGGTGTACGCACACTTACCACAAGTACTGCATCGAAGAGTGGCGTCACCTTTGCAACAAGTCTGAGATTGAATGCCCACTCCGGTGCAACATGCAACAGGTCAACACTGATGGCTTTGAGATCGTGGACCCAGATCCTGAAGCTGCAGGCTCTGCTGGAGGAGAAGCTGCCAGCAGTGCAGGTGCTACGGAAGAGGCTCAGTCTATGGATCCACCTGCGCCTTCTGAGAGTGAGATTGGGGAAGCAGCTGCTGAAGTTTCGGATTCTGTTGTGTGAAGCTGTGAGGCTGTGAGGGATCAAAGAGATACAAGCCTGGGTTCAGCACATGGCCAAAAAAATATCGGTGACACTCCATACAGCTACATGCACATGTCACTTGTGAGAATCTCAAGGAAGAATTTCAATGTGCTGACATTTTGCGCTCTAATCGGGCTGCTGCTGCAGAAAGGCCAGGCGGGCTTGCAGTTTGAGGGGTCTCTGTGACTACAGGATTGGTGCAAGTATTCTGCAATTTGTTTATTTAGCCATTCCTTCGTGATACTCACTATTCGCTTTGTTTCCATTTCTCAGCTATTTGTTTGCTTGTCATCTATGACGGACCCTCTCTTGGACAGTGGTGAGTCATCACCGATTTGGGTCATGTGAAGACTCTGTGACCACTGCAGGGAGCAAGCCTAGCCTTAGTGTCCTTTGGTGCGGCGGCTGTCGTTTTATCAATCCGCTATGGTCAGCGGCAAGCAAATTCACGAACCTGTCGAAATTAGCTATACCATGTGCTCATGGTCAGAAGTTCCGCAACAAGACCGCGGACTTCAACTCAGTTCGGCGTTCAGTGACAAAAATGCTCAGTTGATCGCTTTTTGCAACTAGTGACTGAAATAGACCAAGTCACAAATCTTGTCAGCTACAAGCACCAAAACACAAATCTTGTCAGCTGTAGACCAAGTCGCAAATCTTGTTAGCTGTAGACCAAGTCACAATCTTGCCAGACCAAGTCACGAAGCTTGTCGGCACCAAGTCACAAATCTTGTCAGCTGTAGACCAAGTCACAAGTCTAGTCAGCTGTAGAGTCATGCTTCACTCCGTCAGTTCCATGGGTTGAATCTGGCCTTGCTGGAAACTACCATGCGTTGCATTGCTTGGCAGGCTCCAATGTCATAGACATTGACATGTCAGCTGAAAGTCGCTAGAGAGAAATCATGGCGATACTTGAAACAAGTCCAAGCAGTGATGCCAACCAGTCTGCTCAAGATTTCTAACTAGAGAGACCTTGTCAGCAAACCAATCACATTCCATCAGTGTCCCAGCTGCTGTGCTTGATGGATTGCTGCCAGCATGAACTTGGCAGCAGATGTCCGGACCATCTACTTTGAGGAGCTCAAGGAGATCCTGCCTACTGCGGTTGCATACCAACATCATCATCAAGGTGAGCCAGAGTGCCTTTGCTTCATTCACTGGCATACACTCATGTCAATCTGTAGGGGTCACTGTCAGCCCGTCGAGGTCATGCCAGTTGGGAATTTTTGGAACCATGTGTGCGGGTCATTTGCGCCAGTGCAAGTTGGGCCACCCAGGTTTTTCTGGAACCTCCACTATGTATCTGATGCACTGGGGCACACCAGGAACAATATCCGTGAGTGGAGTGCGGTACTGACAGAAGAGAAAGCCATTGCAGTGCTTGGCGATGGCAACCTTTTCAAGAAGCAAGTTCAACAGTTTGAGACAGGGGCAATGTCAAAAGCTGCTAGCTGTTTTGTTTGCCAGTAAGTGGGGTCAGGCAGCCTGTGTTTCCTGACTTACTTACTGAACAGATCTGCTGTCAGTTGACTAACCCATGCGTGCCGCCCTGTCAGGATGAATCAATTGGATTCAACTGTGTGCACTACAGCCTCACTTGTCTATCTATTGTTTCATGTGGCCGACAAACAGCCCACAAAGTCTGTGTGCTTTGGACACTCAGTACTCTTTGCTGTTTCAACCACCTTTGAACCAGTGCCTAATAAGGCGGTGATTTTTCACTCACCAACTGAACTTCTCCCATGTTTGAACCCTTTCACAAAGTTTCAAGCCCAAGGTCCGCATTGGGATTTCTTCAGAAGATTACTTCTGTGCTAGGACTGCAGGAGCTTCGCATCATGGGCGGAGCTGAGCTTCAATTCAGACAGGCTTGCCTGAAGTTCGACAGCACTGGATCTTGTGACTTCAGCTTCTTGGTATTGATTTTACTGGTAGCTGCGACTGGCCAAAAGAAATCTTTCTTATGTTATTCAGTCAGCCTTCAGAGAGAGAGTTTGAACTTATTTTGCCTCAGCCTGTGTAGCAAGCGAAAGCAATGTGAGGTTCCTTCGTGTGCAGAGTTCATTCACAGCTTGGTCCATCCATGAAGACTCTTTGGGAACATCTTTCCGGTCAATCGACTATCATCGGGGATATGAGCCGAGCATCCCTGATTGATGTCATTTCCTTTGTAGCCCTCGCAGACAAGACACGTCGAACTCTGAAAAAAAAGTGGGGTGAATTGCTGTCTTCTATGATCACGTGCCTGCGGAACTCCCTGGCCCTCTTCATGGCTTCATGCATCAAAAAGGAGGCTACAAGGCTTTGTCATGCAGTGCCCGACATTGACTCGAGGGCCATTCCTTCAAGGAGATGCCGCAGCTCAGGTGGAGCCTCTGACATGTCTACTCCTGGTGGGCACAACAGCTTGGTGGTGTTTGATCCACTCAATGAAGGTGATGACGGTGCCACAGAGCAAGCTACAAAGTCTCGCAAGTCCAAGGTACTGGTTGACTTAAATGCAATTTGGCAGCTCTATGAGGATTCAATGACCACAAATGTCAGTTTGCCCACACTTGCAAAGACACGCCGGAGGGATCGAGCAGCTGGCATGTCTGAAGCTTCGGTGGACTATTGGATGAGAAAGATTCAAAACATATATGGTCGACGGTCAGCAGTGTCCATGTCAAACTGCAGGTTTTTCAGTGTTGCTTGCGATGCCAGCAGGCACAGCACCAGAGACACATTGGTCTCGACAGTGTTCTCTGTGGAGAACAATGTTGGGGTCTATGCCAATGCACAAGTCCTCAAGTCTGGAGGGAAGCTTCTTGCCCCTGACGAAGCCATCCTTGATGATGAAGTGGAGCACCTAGCTGCAACCCGCGAGATTGACCGGCTGGCTTCGTACCGCCTCATGCAGGCCATTAGCTTCCAGCTAAAGTTCCTCACATCCAAGACTTTGAACTCATTTCTGCTGGAGCACCCAGATCCCCTGGCTGTAGCTTTGGCACCTTTGACACCAGAACTTGTCAGGGTGGTCAAGCAAGACGCTGGAGGGACAAGGGTGTACCTGCGCAACAAAGTGACAAAGGAAAGCACACTTGTGGACCTGTCAGGTGCCTCACAAAAACCTATCCTGAGCTTGATCATGGATCAGGGCCGTTGCGGAACAGCCTTTGCAGGGTATCTAGCTGGGACTGGTTGCAGTCTCATACACTATGGTTTCTTGGGTTGCAATCTGGCATCAATGTCATTTGCAATAATCCTCTATCCCATGCTTGTGGCAACCGTTTCATTTTTTTGATGGTCAATTCGGTTGGCCCAATTTATGATGAAACAGATTCAGGATGGGATCCGCTGCATCGCCTCATCAATGACATGAAACATGCCATGACCTTCGGCCCGAAAGATGGAACTCACTGGCTGGAAACAGCACTTTTGTGCTCAACTTATGTCTTCTCCTTGAACTACAAACCATACAAGGGTGGCAGCTTCCATGCAGACAAGCGAGAGCTTCTGGACCATTTCCTCCGCACAATGACAGAGGACCACAGTGATCTAAATTCAACTTTCCCTGAATCTGCATTGGTTTAAAAGTTCCGCTTTCTCAGTTTAAGCTGCTGTTTGTTTTGAGGATGTTGGCATTGGCTTTACAAGTTTGACCTGTCAGGACTGTGACCTTTTCAGTCAGTACGCCTACCTGATCGGCCTGGACACTGGTTCGCGCATCTGCTCCAGGGAAGATGTGGCAAGCCTCTTCCAGGACCTTCCAGCACACCTCGAATCATGCAGACACAAGTTATCACTTGTGAAGAGCGGAAGATGGTTTAGCTGGCATGGGGCAGCCGAAGAGCACATGAAGGAATGGTTTGCGTTTAAAATGTTGCTGAAGCACCAATATCCAGAAGTCGAAGATGTAGACCAGTCCGAGAAAAGCTTCAAGGAGCTCAGGAGCGACTCAGGGGGATTGAAACTGGCTTTGAAAGGCATGACTTTTCAAAACTGGCTTGGCGTCAGAATTCTTCAGGTCGGAGGAAGGCCCATGTGGAACTGGTGGACAAAAACCGTCCAGGAAATCAAAACCCCAGCTGACGGGCTGAAGGCTTTCATTGTCATGAGCCAACACTGGAGGTCCGACTTGCAGTTTCGAGAGCTTGTGGGTTGCCTGCTTGACAGGAAGGAGATTGGCATGGTGACAAAGTATTGCTCAGTGATGCAAGCCTGTCCCAGTGGTTTTGTCAAGCAGTTGTGGTACTACATTGTCGGCCTCATGTCCAATCGAGCTGCTTCCCTGTGCAAGCATGAATGTGCTCCTTACTGCTACGCTACGGCTCTTTTGGATGATGATGCAGATCCACGACAAGAAGCTGCCGCGCAAATGATGCTCGCAGACTGGAAAGCATTGTGTATGATTGAGCAGTCAGAAGCGGTTGGGGCACAGGATCTAGCAGTGGAGATGCAGAACTGCATTTATCCACCCACACGTCTTGCCTTTTTGTCTTTGGAAACCGGAGATCGACCAGGGGCCTTGGAGCTTCTTCGGGCTATGCTGCAATCTTTTTCTGATACCAAGGTGATCGAAGACTTACATCAGCGAATCAGGTGTGACTCTTTGAAGAACCCAAATCGGAAACACACAGCTCTCGAAGTCCAAAACATTGTCATGACCAGCAAAATTCTGGAGACACGGGGCATAGCGCACCCAGCTGCGCTCACCAAGAAGAGTTTCTTGAGCAGGTGGAAAAAGGCAAAGGCAGAAAAACAGAAGAGCAAATTCCACTGCGCCAACGAAAAGCTCCCACTTACTACAGTAAGATCATGGCCAGCAAGTCATGGCCAACACTGTCTCCTGAAACTTTGACCCGTTCTGCTGGGGCCTGGATCTGGGCAAGGGAATACATAACCAGATCACTGAAGCGATCCGGTGTTGCGTTGAAGGTGCCCTGCATGAGTTTGTAGGTTTTAAAATTTCTGGACGGCAATTTCTTGTGGTGATTTTGAATTTATTTGACCTTTTTGCCAATCAGTGAACGAAGCTGATACAGCTGACATATTGCTTACAGCTGATAGGTTGCTTGCAGCTGACACATTGCCAGCTGAAATATTACACCTGACATCAGTCACTGTGGCTGAGGATGCTCTCAGATGCCTGGTTGTCAGGCCAGGCATGGCCTTTCAACCTGACGGCCATGATTCCTGGTTTCTTTGCCTTGCCAACTTGCGATGGTGCTTCCTTGGGTGGCCGTTTTCTGCTGTTGGTGATGATGGGCAAGCATGGCAACTCGATCCTTTTGGGTCACTTCAACCCTTTTTCATGCACAAGATGGACCAGTACCAGTGCACTTATGTCAATCCTGTCATGAATCCGGGGTCGCAGACCATACAGCTTGAACATGGTGATGTTGAACTTCCCTTGCGGTGCTTTCTCCGTTTCTTCAGTGGCGATCTGGTGCAACACCAACTGGTCTTCTTGGCAGAAATCCATGGCCATGCAGTGTCCCAGACAAAGGCTCGAGTCGCTCTTCTTGAACTTCTGGCTCTTGAAGTGGGTGACCAGGAGTTTGCAGACAGTGTTGTTCACTCAGACCCCATTTGCAAGAAGAAGGTTGCTGCCGGTGCTCAAGACGATGGAAGAGATGAAAGAGATGTGCAGGATGAATTGGCTGAGATCATCCTGGAGACCATGGACCGTGAGGAACTCAGCGACTTCAAGGACATTCTGAAAAGGGTTTCGTCCAAGGAGAAGACCAAGAAGAAACTCAAATGGCAGAAGTTGTTTGAGCAGCACATGGTGCACTGGCAATCAGTTAACATGTTTCGATCCCAATGGGTTTCAGTCTTCGGTCCAGTTTCTTCACAATTTGTTGAAGTGGTTTCCGGATGCTGTTCAAACCAAGTTTTTGGATCTGTGGGTGTGTGTGTGTGTGAGTTAGTTTCCTATCTTTGCATGAGGCCAGAAAAGCTGCAAAGGGCAAGGGCAAAGGCAAACGCAAGGGCAAAGGGCGAGGCAAAGGCAAAGGCAAAGTGCGTAGGAGACTCAGCTTCGACAATGCTGATGAGATTGATGGTGATCATCCCGATGGTGATGACAATAGTAGCAAGCCCAGTGGCAGTGTCAAGAGGAGAAGGCTTGACCCGAAAATCAAAGATCCTGCAGATCCTCCTGAAGAAGCTCCTGAAATTGGAGAAGCTGGCGATGGCGCTGGCCTTTTTGGCGATGATGTCATGGATGCTGCAGATCCTCCTGAAGAAGCTCCTGACATGGGAGGTCTGTTTGGCGATGATGTCATGGATCCTGCAGAAGCTCCTGAAGACACAGTGGGTGGCGGACCATGTGATTCAGCTGACGACTCCGGCCAGGAGATCAATCGTGTCGACGCTGAGATTGAACCAGCGGCTGGGTCAATGATGGCAGAAGTTGCAGAGCAACCAAAGGATGAAGCAGCTGAGGTGGAAGCAGTGGAGGTGACAGATGAAGGCGCCCCCCGAGCTTTGGAGCATGAGCAACCTTCATCATCAGATGCAGCCCCAATGCCTCCGCCAGTCCCTCGACCTGTGTCGGAAGCGGGGCCTGATCTGAGAAGCTCTGGTGTGCGAGGACCTACTGTTTACCACTCTCCTTCTATTCTTCGTGAAATCAGCCCGCCTGGTTGCACCATATCGCTCAACAGAGCCTTTGACATGGCTTTATTTTGCTTTGCCTGTTTCCACAACTTGTTTGGGTGAGATTTTCAATTCAAGTGAACTCCAGTCAATTGAATCACTGGCTGACTGAGGGTTGGTGTTGGTCAAAAGTGTCATGTTTTTTTGGCCCATGATCTGAGATACGGAGCACCGATTTGTGGCGAAGCCCTGTACTGCATTGTCCTACCTGTCATCCCACAGCAAGGTGTTCAATGTGGCAGCAGGTGATTGGCAAGACAGTTTAGTGGACGTTCACCACTGGGCATGGACACAGTGGAAATCCTACAAAGACAAGGGCCCCTGGGCCGGAAAGAGAATCAAATCCATTTTTCTTTAGTGCTTTTGCAGTAGGCTGCTTTCAGTTTTCAGTGGACCTCCTTGTCCTCACATGCCCTCTCCTCTTGATGCTGCAACAGGTTACGTGGCACAGTTCCAAGATCGTATCGACCCGTCAGTCATTGAGAGAATGAAGCCGATCGTTGAAGCTCTACCTCCCAAGAAGAAAAAAGCCGTTCATAAGGCAAATTAAAAGTCAGCCTTTTAAAAAGACTTGGCTCGACTCGAGTTTTGAGTTTCACAGCCCGACCACAGACTAAGCGAAGAGCAAACGAAAATGCAGCCCATGCCAAGTGTCCTGCAGTTGTTTGACACTTAGCAGTTGTATGACACTTAGCAGTTGTATGTCATCTCAGTCTCAGATTATGTCAGGTGATTGTCATCGCAAGGTCAAAAGCAAAACTGATTGCTGTGCCACTTGCTGCTGACTTGTGTCTCCTGTAGCCTCACTCAGGTCAGTCAGTTGTCAGTCGACCAGCCATCTTTCAAGGTAAATGTCACAGAATGTCACAAGCTATTGTCAGTAGATTTTTTCTTGATTTGATTCAGCCAGCCAGTGATCATGTCACATCATGTTTTGAACATGATCCATTCCAATCAGCTTACTCCATTTGAAAATACCCCACCGCCATCATGGACTCTTCTGCGTGCTGGTTTCCGTTGGTGGCTTTGGCTTTGATGGCAGCATCAAAGCCGATGCCGATTAAGAAGGTGAAGAAGAACATGTCAAAGCGGAAACCCAGCCGCCGCCAAGAGCTGATGGGACATGTGGCGAGCACAACGCAGCCCCGTAATGCCCAGCAGTGGAATGGACCAACTCATACACTCGATGGTGGCTCACTCAAAAACAGCTCTGCATGTGGACTGTGGCCGAAATTTCATGCGGCTTGCCATCGGAAGATTGCAGATTTTCTTTGCTGGTCAAGTATGCCAAGGTTGGAGTAGAAGCTTCACAGTTGTGGTGTGTTTGGAAATAATTAGTTAGCATGGGGGTTTGCTGTTCTGTTAATGACCGCTGATGATGAAATTGAATGTTTTTTTGCCTGCAGGCAGCTGGAAAGCTTCAATAGTGAGATTGTGGACCGCTACTCCAAGTTGATTGATGATTTCATGCGTTCTGATGCTGCAAGTGGAGGTGAAGCCATGAGGCAATGGCCTAGCATATTGCGCTTGAGTTACCCTTCCTTTCGCACTTGGGATCTGCCTCAGATGCTGCTCTCACTGATTCTCCGTGGCTTCAGAAACCAGCAAACAAGTGACCCAGCCTGCCCACATGATCACTTCTGCGAAGCTTTCTCTGGCACAGGGAATTTGACACGAGAATGCCTTCGGATGGGGCTGAGAGGATCAGCCTTCGATTGGGTCTACGAGGCGGAGGAACACAATTTGTGCAGCAGCAAGGGTGTGAGATTAGTTCTTGACTGCATTTCCGGATTGTGTTGGCATGGCCTGCTGTGGATAGCATGTGAGTGCAGTAGTTTTACTGTGCTTTGCAGAGCAGTCAGCTGTCGGCATGAAGGGAATGGCTTCTTGGGAGACACATCACGAAACTTCGTGGCCACAGGAAACCTATTGATGTGTGTCAGCAGCCTCTTCTACTTCATCAGCTACGCCTTGCAAGTGTATGTAGTGCTGGAGCAGCCGCAGAATTCCTGCTTGCAATTCTGCGAGCCTATCTGTGGAGTTTTCCGCTTCACTGGAACTGTGGCATTCAGAGTGTACCTTGGAAGTTATGGTTCTCCCAGTGTCAAACCTTTGTCCGTTTTCACCACTTGCAAGAACATTCAGCGCTTGGAGTCGAGCAAGGCCAAATGTGAATCGCAACTGGTGACACGGGATGAAAGTGGCGCCTTCACTGGCATTAAAGATGAACTCTTCAAGTCTCAGGAGTACACTGCATCATTCGCTCGTTGTGTGGCCCACTTGCTCCAGGAAGAGTTGGGGCAGCACTAATTAGGTTTTAAAAAAATACTTGGCTTGCAATCAGTGGGTGCGCAGTCAAACGGCTGCACTTTTCCTCACTGATGGGTCACAGTGTCTGCTTGCATGGTGAAAACGATCGTCATTTGATGCAATTGGCCACGCGCAGCTCTGATTGATCCATCTTTATCATTCTTTGCGCTAGGCTTCAAATTGGCAAGTCAGTTTCGGTCTTAAGTCATGACATGACCACTGCTGTGTCACCATTGTCGGACAATCTTGCCCGTGCTACCATCAATTTTGTCTGTGCACTTTGCTGCTCTAAGGAGCATTGGAACCGAAGGTCATTTCTGTCAGTTGTAGACTCACAGCCATCTTGGCCTGTCAGCTGTACTGGTTAGGTGCCAATGGCATACCCTCATGTCGTGTTTTTTTTGCATTTTGCTGTTAAAATGTTTTTAAACATCTTTTTTGAGAAATAATGATCCAAATATGTAGCCCTGAAAAAACAAACCATTACTAATCTAAACCCCCTACAACGCACCACCCGCATTAAATTTGGTGAGAAACCATGGTGAGCCGCAATTGCCGATGGACCCCGGATGCATTGGCAAGCTCAGAAAAGGCGTCTTTGGCCTGAGTGACTCACCTAGGAGATGGTACTTGCGTTTGAACAAGGCTTTGCAAGCTTTGGGATGGGAACGCTCCACTCTGGACTATGCTGTTTGGTTTCTTTGGGCCCCAGATGGAACGTTGAATGGTGTCATAGCCTCCCATGTTGACGATTTGCTTTGTGTGGTGGAAACGAAGAAGCAATGAAGCCTTTGGATTTGCTGGGGAAGGAGTTAGGTTTTGGCTCCCTCTCGTGTGACGAGTTCCAGTACTGTGGGAAGAAGATCTCCCAACAAGAAGATGGCACGATCCGTGTGAGCATGGAAGAGTATACCACGCGAACCTGAAAACAGTGGCTATTTCGGCAACCAGACGCAAGCAGTTGGACTCAGACCTTTCTGCAGCTGAGCTGAAACAACTACGTGGTTTGCTTGGATCTTTGCAATGGCTGGTAAATCAGGCGCGCTTTGACCAGCAGTATGCCCTGTCAGTCCTGCAAAGCGAGAAGCCGAAGCCCGGCACTCTGGTCAAAGCCAACAACTTGGTGCCAAAGTTCAAGGAGCACTCCGACATGGCTCTCTACTTTCGGCCCTGGGCCCTTTGACCTGAACAACAGTGGAGTAATGGTGGTGACTGACTCATCACTGGGAATCGTCAAAGCTGATGGTAGCACTGGCGATGAATCCTGGAAACTGTCTTGCGAGCGAAGCGTTGATGGATGGTAAAACTGGAAGCTTCAGTGTCATTGACAGCAGAAGCCACTGCATTGGCCGTGTTTGCAGGTCAACGTATGGAGCTGAGCTGCTTGGTGCCGAGGAATCCTTTGACATTGGCCAGTTCATTCGTGGCGTTGTGGCTGAATTCCAAGGCATTCCAGTTCTTGGACGTCATGTTGACCACGTGCTGGATTCGATTTCAATGCGCGTCGTCACAGATGCCAAAGATGTGTACGACCGCTGCAGCTCAGACACAAGTTCCTATGGCTCCCAGAAAAGCCTTGCCTTCACGATTGCTTGGTTGAGAGCGATGCTTCAACGCCCCAACACAAAGTTTCGTTGGACATTGACCATGAACATGTTCATCGACTGTGGAACGAAAGAGATGGACGTCTCCCACTTCCAGCAGATTGTGAAGACTGGTCGATGGTGCGCAAAGTATGAGGCAGCCTTTGTGAAACAAGGCAAGACAAAGGCAGCCAAACCGAAGCCCAAACGGAATGCAACGAGCAGCACAGACCTTCCCGGAGTTGCGCTGAGTGAGGGTGACCCGATGTTCCAGCATGTACTGCAATTAGGAGATGTTACGGGTTGGCACCAGAAAGATGGTGTTGTGATCCAAGTAGCTAGGAACGCATGGTCCTACAGGACACCAAGGCCAAGATTCTTACCATCCGATTATCCTTTGAAAAGCAGTTTCGCTAGGTTTGATGCCCAAACTGGAAGCGTGTGGAGAAGGTTGGAAACTGAGGATGGATTTGAGAAGTTAACCAATTCTCAAGGACTAATCGGAGATACTGCAGCAGTGCTCATTAGCTGCTTCCACGCCAAGTCCAAAAAAGAAAATGAACCTGCTGTGAAACTGACAGGTTGACTTGGGTGGAGCATGAGCATGTAACATGTGACATACATGTGCCGTGGCCGTTTGTGGCTGGATGCCCATTCAGGCCTTGATCCGAACTTGCTACACAATGAGGAAAACCGAGCTGCCCTGCCTGCTTGCAGCTTGAGCATTCACAATAGTTAAAACCATTTTTCCGATCTCAAAATCAGTTAAATTTCCTTTTATAGCGCGATTAAAATATGGCGAAAAATCTCATTTCGAAGCAGACCCTATTAATACATTTAAACCCTTGACAATAAAAACTGTTATTCCCGATCTCAAAATCAATTAAATTTCCGTTTATAACGCCATTAAAATAGTGCCAAAATTAGATTTCGAAGCGGAACCTATTAATAAAAGTAAATCCTTAATAATCAAAACTATTTTTCCGATTTCAAAATCAATTAAAATTCCTTATGTAACGCAATTAAAAGCCCTAATATAGAAACTAAAAAGAATCGGACGGGCCCTAATAATAAACGCCCCGGGGCTAACTAGTTTTTATTATAAGGGGGCAAAACCCACAAATGGTAGCTTTATTGTTAAATCGTTTTCTAAAGGGGATCAATTAAAAGTCAAATTGGACAATCTGAAATTCTCCAAAATTGGAGATGGACCCTAGTTTTTAGTATTTGGGGACGTTTAGTAATAGGGGGAAGGGATTAGGTGAACGTAATGTTTGTTTGATGTATTGCAACGTGGTTTGTTGAGGCATGCAGTATGAGTATCATTTGATTTGTCTGTAGCCCGGAATATGTTTTTGCTGCCTTAGTTTAACACAATGGAATAGCAAGGGATTTTGTGTTGCCACTCGATAGGTCACGGTCCATGATCCTGTGCTGTGACAATATCCAACGTTTGCAGATGAAAATGCCTTGCATGTGTTGTTTTCCTATCATTCAGGAAAAAGTGCCTCTGGTGCTGGCAATCGAGAAGATGAAGGTGCAACCGCCGGCTTTTCTCGGGAAAATCCCTTGCCCCATCATCCATGTTAGCCAGCAAATGGAAACCTGAGTGGGACGGAGGCGCAAAATTTTGAATTAAGCCCAAAGAGTATCCCCAAAC
>Ga0126342_10003393_pt1 | contig 26270 bp, 21 predicted proteins | sample Cyp1metagenome_FD_92528 | JGI IMG/M metagenome (GOLD analysis project Ga0126342, IMG submission 92528) | Coral microbial communities from Lord Howe Island, Old Settlement Bay, Australia - Cyphastrea 1 metagenome | ecosystem: Host-associated > Invertebrates > Cnidaria > Coral ...
ATATATATATATATATATATATATAATATATATTAGATAGGGTTATCATGGGTTAGCTCCGAATATATCCCAATACGATCTATTTGTGCCCCTATATACATATCATTACTCATTGTTCTCCGATTTGACATTTTTTTGGCTCCCAACTATGGTTCAAACCATTCAAAATCCCCTTGAACGACAACCATGGTTCAAAAAAACACTTGAATGCCATATCCTGTTCATGTATATAGATGTATGCGTATATGTAATGGATTTGATTGTGTATAATATTATATTATCTATCTATATATACGATATATATGTGTACCATCCATCCTCCTCCCATGTGACCCCACAAGGCATGGCAATCGACTGAGTGGAGTCGCGGAGGTCCCGGAGGGTGGATTTCCGCTGGAACTTCGGCATCGCCAGGCTGGGCGGAAAGCATCATCTTAGGATCCCGAAGTTCCCATGTATAACATTGTATAACCTCATCTAACTATAGTTGGTTACAACTACCACCCTAGTGATCTTCCAGTATCCTCCAGTGATGTTGGTTTATAATCAATGGGAATTTCAGGATCCTAAAATGGAGGTACGTTAGTACCATATTTCTGGCCATATGAATTGTGGGGATATTCCCTGAAATTTAGGCCTTATATATGGTAGGTACCTCCAATCAATGGGTTCCTGAGATGGCCAGTGATATGATGTTGGTGGCCCAAAACCTTGTTGTGGGAATCCCCTAGCAATCCAACCCACCTTTTGGTTTCAATGGCTAGTAAAACAATAATTGTCATTATTGTCCCATTGATATTCCGTTAATATCTCATTATAATCCCATTATCCCATTAATGTGGGGAAAACAATAAAAATAACCACCCATGACTGGGAATGGTAAACATACCACCTATAAAAAAATGTGATTCAGGGGATGGTTTATTATTGTTGTACACACATTAAAACAATAGTAAAGCCATGTGAATAATGTTGGCACACCAAATTCAGCGGAAAATAATGTTAGTAAAGCAAGAGTAAACCCAAGTTTGCGATTTTGATGGGTGGTATAAGCCACCAAAATTATTTAAATATTGGTGGTATAAGCCATCAATATAACTTATATATGGATGGTTTATTATTGCTTTCCTAACAATATTTCGAATTTCACTTAGAACGATCAGTATTTCATAATAAGATCATATACACAATATGTTGATGATTTATTTCAAAGTTCGTTTCTATTGGGAATCAACCAAAATTCATCCTCATTGGGAAATCCATTGAACTTTAGCCACCTCTCAATTGTTTTTTTTGTTCCGTTGTGGAAATTCAACCAATCATGAAATCTGGGAACTTGACCCATGTTACCTGATTTTTTTTTTTATCTGGAGGTGTCTGGGGGCCGAATGATTTGCCAATGATAGTTTTTTTTGGCCGTGGCCGTTGGAACCAGAGGTCCAGAGAGTGAAGGATGTCATCCGCGGATGAATAAAAACCTGGACATTTGAGGGGGATTAGCACGAATTTTGGTAACAAGAAACTAAAAGAAACTGCTAATTTTAGCATGTGGTTTGTGCCCAATCATAACCTCAGAAGCCACCATTTTTGTGGATGGTTCCATGGGTGTATCCCCCTAGTTCATGTCCCCATGTTGCTTCCCCAGGTTTGGTACTTTGAAATTAAGATGGTACCTCTTCAATTGAGCACAGTGTTCAAAAGCCTTGCTGGTTGATGAGTATATGGGGTTCTACTGGCCAATACTGACCAACATATACATCCGGGGATTATCACAATTATTAGCCAACCAGTATTTGTTTGGACGACGCTGCGGGCTTTGGACAGTACTCAATTGACATGGTTTTGTCTGAAAATAGTGTACGCCTAAATCCATTGGTAAGGTTAATCATTGAATAGCCATAATTGGGGCTATGGGTCCCATTTCCAGACCCAAATTTTGTACCAGCCATCAATTGAACCAAGACATCCGGGCCAGGAGTTTAAGGTCCACAAGATCTTCCGCGACTATGCCAAGTGTACCCTCAGTCAGACGTCCAGTCAGACGCGCGAGACCATGGTGCCTCGATACTGGAAAACTTTCAGCGGGCGGTCTCTACCCCAGATTGACTGGTTTCAAATAGCCTCTGGTTATTTAACATAGCCATGGTATAGATGGCCCATAGAAATAGATGGTTTACCTATTAATAGCATAGTGATTTTCCATGGCGAACTGTCAAATAGCCAGATGGTACTTTTTATGTTTGTTTGATATGGAAAACCCACCATTTATAGATCATTTTAGTTCATTGTAGTTCCTCTAAATTCTACTTTTTTCATTCACTTCGTATGTGTAGTTGTCCTTTTTCCATCCAAGGCCATCCAAGACGAATAAAGAACGGGGATAGCCTATTTTGAAACAAATCCATTTGGCATCATTTGGAGGTGTCCTAGGTCATGGGGGTACCCCATTTATCAATTTATCATCCATTTATAGATGGATTTTCCATGATTTTCCATGAAATAAACCAACCATTTTTGGATACCCACAATGGAACCTCCCATTTGGCCACACCAGAAGTTGCCATTTTGGGATTGCCCAGTGATGATTGGTGACTCGCCGGCGTGAAACAGCCAGAAGTTCAAACGGCTTTGAAAATTTGGCTGTACCTCTATAATCCAATAGTTATAGTTTATTTGATCCCATATTTGATCCCATGAAAAAGTCATTTTTTTTTTTTTTATCCCAGAAAATCCCATTTAAATATTGGTTGGTGGTGACTGGAACCATGGAATTTTGAATGACTTTCCATTCAGTTGGGAATGTCATAATCCCAACTGACGAACTCCATGATTTTTCAGAGGGGTAGGTATACCAGCAACCAGAATAGTTATAGTTTATGGATTTTATATTTGGAGGCACCTGGTTTTCAATGATATTTTATCAATGGTTTATGATATCTTTTGATAAAATATCAATAATTATTCATAGAATTGGATGACGGGAAAATTTACAGGAAACCCCTATATGTCATGGTAAAAACCATGGTTTCCTGTAGATTTTCCCTTAAACCAATCCATTGAATTATCCAAGAGTTTATGTTATGATCATTTTTGCCGAAAGTGGCCATTTGGGGATATACCCCATTAGACAAAACCACATGTCATATCGCTATATCAACATACATTATATCCTCATGGATTATCCCCATCATATCCCAACATCTGTTGGTGATTCCCAATGATTTATGCAACCACTTTCTGAGTTTTGCAACCAGCGACTGCCAAGCCAAAAACTAATCCTGAATCGCTGTACCGCCATGGTGGCAGCTCATGGTGGAATCTTGGTACCATCTGGTTATGACTAACAGTTTGCCATGGTAAAGCCATGGCCCCAATCGAAATAGATTCGATTTTCCCAGCGAACGAAACCTCCATTTATGGTTGGGATTTTCCAGTTCGCTATGTAACAAATAACCAGATGGTAAACTTCTCATCGTCCCCTGTTTTGTCAAACCCAAGGAACCAAAACGCACATTCTCAAAAAAAAATGTGCGAAGCTTGGGTCAAAAAAAAGCTCATCCTAGCAGTTACTTGATATTGGTAGCGAGATTGACATCCAAGATAGTGGGTAATATTACCTATTGTAACTGTATTTGCAATAACCCACCCATATATATATATATATAATTATATATATATACGTATGTATGTATGTTTATATATATATATAAGTATGCATATATATATAATTTAATATATATGTAATCTGGTTGGTGGGTTCAAACATTTTTTCCATATATTGGGAATAATCATCCCAACTGACTTTCATATTTTTCAGAGGGGTACGTAGGTATACCACCAACCAGCTATTATAGTGGTTTAGCATGAACTAGATCCTGTTCTTACTGAGAAGATCCCAACTTTGGCTGTTTAAGTTACCCTCTGGTATAACAGTTCGACCCTGGCAGTCATCGGGCTTGGAAGACTAGTTTCCATTAAAAATTGGTGATTTTCAGGGTCTATGTTAATTTACCAGGGGGTATATGTTTTTTGGATGAAGCCACCATTGTTTGTTTCGTTGCATCAATTGTATCTGGTAGAATCCATGTTAGTTTTGACGATTCAACCACCATTTTGGCTCGTTATATTCCAAGATTTTTTCCATGCTTAGAGTGATATACAGTATATACCCTCTGGTTGATTAACAGTTCGCCATGGAAGCCATGGCCCATAGAAATAGATGGTTTACCTATTAAACATGATGATTTTCCATGGCGGACTGTGAATGTCATAACCAGATGGTACATTGAACTGGCTGCTTAAATTTTCGTACCAGATTGTTAATAAAATGGTTAAATTTTTCGTACCATGTTAATTAACCATGCTTAAATAACCAGATGGTACCAGAATTTTCTGCTGGTGGAGTCGAATCATTTTCGATGCTTAGATTCCCCCTGCTGAAATTTCGTCGAATTCGTCGAATGTCGAATCCCAGATTTTGATCCAAATTTCCCCTATTTTTGGTGGGTTAAACCATGTTACATCATGTTACCCTCTGGTAAACATACATAGATAGCTATTGAAGCCATGGCCCAGTCGAAATAGTTGATTTACCCATCAAACATGGTGGTTTTCTATAGTTATGTCATGTTATGTCAACGTTTACCAGGCCGGGTAAAGCGCTTCATTTTTGTAGCTTCAAGCAGCAAAAATTCGTTGGTGAAAACGGTTCCCCCCCATGGGTGAAACTTTCGGCGTCGAGGTGACCTTTGAGGTCATGGAGTGGCAGGAGCTGATGCGAGTGGAGGTGGAAAGCCACGATGCCATCGTGGTGAAGGACCTGTCGGACCTGTCGATGCCTTTTGGTGATGATGAATTTCCTATGGACTACGGACTAGAATCCTATGGAATATCTGGTGGGTGGTTTGAAACATGTTTTATTTTCCATTTCATATATGGGATAATCCTGTAAGCCAAGCTCGGGATGGTTCATCATGGCATCTTGGGGACATTGGTGATCTCAGGGTGACTGGAACCATGGAATTTTGAATGACTTTCCATTCAGTTGGGAATGGAATAACCATCCTAACTGACGAAGTCATATTTTTCAGAGGAGTAGGTATACCACCAACCAGTAATATAATACTATATTATTATTATATATATATATATTATTATATTATATATAGAGCTAAAGACAATAAGCAGTGGAATTAATTCGTTTTGGCTTTTTATTGCCAATTGTGGACAGTCCCTGAGGAAGGTTTTTCACCGAATAACCTCAGCAGAATCCCTGATTTTGCGGATATGGGTGTCCTGGGTGTACAGATAGGTTCCAGCCAATCCTTCCCTGCTACCCTCTGCTAAACTAACGTAGCTATTGAAAATGACCATTTATAGTGAGTTTTCCCATTAAAAATGGTGATTTTCCATAGTTATGTTAGTTTACCAGAGGGTAAATCTTGGTTTGATAATTGCTGTATTGGTTCATCTGGGATCCCAGATAGGGTCTTTGGAACGGAGTGAGAACGAGAAGTTTTGCCATAACCTCTTTCTTATTGGGTGGATTGGCACCCAGATGTCCGAAATTGCCACTGGAGTGTTGATGAAGAAAGAGGCGCAACAATATTAGGAGGTTTCCTGAAATAGGGGCTTAATCATCCATTTTAATGGTTTTTTTTTGTATTTTCCATTATAAACAATCCATTTGGGGGTACCCCCATTTATGGAAACCTTAATATCTGAATGATACACTATGATATTAAAATTACGGTTTCCATAAATGATTAAATCTCATAGGTTTATCATTAATATCATTTATAGTGTATCATTTATGGTAAATGTCATAATTAATGATACATATGAGAGATATATCTAAAGTTTTCATGGAGGCTACAAAATCTATAAACCAACGTTCACATCACTGGACAGAACCACCAGCAGCACCGCAGCTCCAATTTTTTGGAGTTTCCTTTTCGGCATTTCGGCATTCGAATTCGGGATTGGATTTTCTCATTTTTTTTTTGCATGATTACATATAATTTTCGTTGTTAATTATCAAATTATTACTTGTGTATATACTTATGCATGATTTATATACCCTCCGGTAATTTAACATAGCTATTGAAAATTGCCATTTATAGTTGATTTATCCATTAATAATGATGATTTTTTTCTATAGTTTTTTGTATGTTTACCAGAGGGTATCCCTTATTCCCATGATATTCCCATGATTAATCACCATTGATCACCATTAATCCCATCCTTATTAACCACTATTAATATCTATTAACCACTATTAACCATTATCAGATTTAAGGTTCAACTACCACACGGGGCCTCCATGGCCGATTTTTTAAACCCGCAACGCGGCAGGACGTGTTGGATTCCTTACACGTAGCCATTTGTGCCACTGGTCTAATTTGGGGGGCGGCAAGGCTTCCAATGGAACTTAGTTCAGCGATCCGGAAAAAACGACCGAAAAGGGGGTGGTTTTGAGGATGTGAACCGGATGATGTTTCCTCCGTAATTTCATAGAATTTCTATAGCTTTCCCGTAACTTTTCGATCTGTTTTGGGGTTGCTGTTTATCATGTTGATGACATTTGTGATCAATCGATCCTGGATCAACCAAATCGGCACCAAGCCGCTGATTTTCCAAGTGGTGAGGCCTGGCTACCGGAAGTTTCCTATTCGACTGGATTGTTTCTTGGCGATTCTGGCTGGAGGTTTCCTGTACCCCCAAATCCAAGCCATGGATGACCATGACTGGCTGGAAACCTATTGGGGATCCTCCAATTTAAGAACCCAACTGAGTTAGCCAGGAAAGCTGGTCTTCTTGTTGCGATCAGCCATCCACATCCACTATGTTCCCTAAAGCCGGCCTAGGCGGCCGATATGGCATTGCTTCAAGTTGCTGTGTTTTTAGTTTTAGTAAAGTGTTGTTCTAAAGAAACTTTAGACCATAAGTTTAAACAAAAACATGTTTTTTTACCGGCATTCAGTTTTTCATATTCTTGGTTGTCCAGTTAGGAGCCCTGTATTTTGCCACCCCCATCTTGGTTGAAGTGCCATACTTGGCTAATGGCCCCAGTCTTGTGTTGTTGAATGAGTAAAAAACAACACCATATTCTGAATTTGCTCACATTTTGAAGTTCCAATCTCACCCAACTCTGCTGGAAAAATACAGGAAGTCTCATGTTTGGCTAGGAAAGATCCAGGTTTTGCTATAGATTTTGAGGCTTTCAGGTTGGTTATATCCAGTTATATCCATATATTTCTTGGAAACCAACAGGGCTAAACCAAAAAATGGTCAATTGAAACCTCCATTTTCCTTGAAATGGCTATGGCTCAAAATTATTGCACCCCCAATTTCTGGATACAAAAGGTGCTCGCTGGTTGCTCGTGGGTCCCCACTGAATTCCATCGGTTTCATCGGTTGGCGACGTCTCAATTTGATGTTTTTCTTGATGTTTTAGATCATGATTATTATGATATATTAGCAGTTATTATGGGATTAATACCATCTGGTAATTTAACATAGCTATTGAACATGGCCATTTATAGTTGATTTACCCATTATTTATGATATACCACTTATTATGGGATTAATTGGGATTCATAAACCATATTAAACCATATGGTTTCCAAGATTATGGGAAAATTCCATGTTTTTTCTTCCGTTCAATGATGTTTAAAAAACATGTTTTTCACGGCAAAAGTTAAATCCCATGGGGATTTCCCAAGAAGAGGCCCTGCCCGTGTGGCGTGGTTCAATCTGGCCATCTGCTGGAGCTCAGTAAGCTGTTGAAAGAGGACCAGCCACCTGTGGGTGGGGTGTAGATGGGAAAACGCATGGGAAAACCTGTGGGTAAACCGTTTCTGTATGGGGATAGTACTGTATGGGAAAGTACTGTATGTTTTTTTGGCCGTTTTGGGTTAATTCACTGTTGAGGTGTATTCTGCGAGGAAGCGGAAACATTCGGAAACTAATTGTCATAGTTTGATATTGTTTGTCAACATGATATTCCCATTATTGTAATAATACCCAATATTGTTGTTTTATATCCCATGAATCACCATTAAACACCATTCTTGACCCATTGAATATCCCCAACAAAATCAGCAGCAAAAACTTGTTTTTTTTCCGATCTGCTCCGCTTTTTTCGGTGTCGTTCAGGACAGCGTTTTCTGTGACCAGAAAGAACGTTCGGTTGAAGCGCGGCCAGAAGAAGCAAAGATGATACAGCAGTGGAGGCGCAGACCCTGAAGGTGGTGGTTTCTGATAGGCTTTGCGACGTGGAAAAATCACACCATGCTATGAAGAAACGGCATGTCATCTATTTATCATGGGACATATCATGGTTTATCATCTATTTCTATGGGTCATTTTTGGTATGTTAAGTAACCAGAGTGTAAATTCATATGGAAGATTATGAAAAAACAGTGGATGGAATGGAAGATGACAAAATTGGCTAGCCCATAAATACAGACCAATTTTTGGAATGTCATATTTTTTCATTTTTTTCGATGAGGATCACCTCCTGGTACTTTGGTGAACACCAAAATGCTTTGTAAAATTCATGTTCATCTCATCCAACTCCGATAAAACAGTGAAATCCTACGGTCTTACAGCGGTAAGCTACTTTTCTATGTTGTTTCAGGAACCGTTCATACACATATTTTTTAATCATATATTTTGATTTGCTGACAGTTTTTGGAGGGCCATTCATTTTTAACCCTCCCAAAAAGATACGCTCCAGCAATCAAACATGGCAATGGAAGGTCTCCATTGCTAGATGATTTTCCCAGCGAACTAAACCTTCATGATAGAGGATTTCCCTCCATTTTTCCATATTTTGCCATGATTTTCCTCTGATTTTTTCTTGATGTTCCCACGATTTTCCCAGGATTCTACAATTTCCCATGATTTTCCCATGATTTTCCATATTTTCCAATGATTTTCCTAGGATTTTGCCATATTTTTCGGGATTTCCCAGCTCGAAATGTGGATTCCAAGCCCAGGCAACTGGAACGTGGGGATTGCGCTGAAATTCCACCAGGCAGCTGCTGTCTTGGATTTGAGATAAGGACATCAATGTTACATCTAATTACATCTATGTTCTTTCTTTGTATATAGATTATTACATTATATTGTATTGTATTATACTATATGATATGGTATTATATTAACATTATATATAATAATAATATTATATATAGTATATTTTCATGTCATACATTTTATTATATATGTAATGGTTTATTATATATATATATATACGTATGTTATATATATATATAAATAGGACAGAATCCGAGAAGCAAAGGTGCTCCTTGCCAAAATGGCAACCGTTTGATTTACATTCTTTCTTCTATTTTTTTCAGGGAGCTTCTTGAAGCAGCAAACGTCAATCCAGCTGTCGATGCAACAACTTTGAGCCCGATGTGTCCCATTTTGCTTGCATCAGTTGTGCCCACCAGAATATAGATGAACTCTTATGAGCTGACATACCTTTGGAAGGTTGGTTTTTGTCGCTATGGCTTTGGTGTATAGGCAAAACTTGATTTGCCAGACAGCTGCTAGCTGCTGGGTTTCCCCAATAAATACCCCAAAATATCCCTAGTTAATCGGGTATATTCCCTTGTATTTAATAATAAACTATATAAATATATATAATACACTATATATATATAATAGTATGTTTTGATCATTGAAGGGAAGTATACATCAGACCCCGACAGATGGGCAAAAATAGAATGGTTTCCTGTAGATTTTCCCGTAATTAGACCAATCAATGATGGGGTCTCCATCTATTTATACCATCCAAACATGGTGAATATAGCCCTATCCAATCCCAACAAATAACTAGACTGGTTGGTTGAAAGGCATCCCTTTTTTATGGAGCAATAATAATGCCATCCCAACAAAACAGGTACCCTCTGGTAGACTAACATAGCTATTGAAAATTACCATTTATAGTGGATTTACCAATTAAAAAAATTATGATTTTCCATAGTTACGTTACTTTACCAGAGGGTACGTAGATTAACAACTCCACTATTTCATAAATAATAAGCAACCGTCATTATACCGTCATTTATCAATAACCTCCCCACAGGTTGAACCCCATAAAAGTCCTGAAATGATGGTAAAATCCCCATTAACATCCCATTCAACAGTTGGGTGTTAAACATTGTGTATCAATTTATATCCACTATATTAAACCCAACTGGATATATTGGGATGTTAACTGGATATAAAATATTATGTATATAAATATATTTGGATATATTAACCCATCACCAGGGGTACCAGGGGTATTTTTCTTTGGCTCGGGCGTGGCAGGTCCTAAAGAATCGCGGCTGCCGTGGTCGGGAAGTGCTGCGTGGCATTTCATGTGCCCTGGCGAGGCAGTTTTTCACCGTGAAATGCTGGCTGAAAATGAACGAAACCCTGGGGGGAAATTCAGAAGTCATTGGGAAATGTTGAAAGGGTTTAATACGCTTAATTAATGGGATATAAATAATATAAATAATATATATATATATATTTATATTTATATGTATACATAATATTGTTTGAAATATTAGCCTGCACTTTTTATTTATCTTAGCAGGCCAGTATTAATGGGATAAGAATGGGATTTCGCCTCACGTGATCAAAACGTGGCTGTTCTCCCGAACCCTGGAATCATGTTTTTTTTTTTTTTGAAGGGAAATCATCCCCAAATGGCTGAACTATTCAGGTTAGTGAAATATTATTAGTGAAATATGATCATTTACCCATATATATATATAACTATATATATATATATAACTATATATATATATAACTATATATATACATACATATATACATATGTACATATATATATATATATATAACTGGGAGAGCCATGGAACTATAAAATGGGGGACTTCTAAATTGCCACATCTTTACCGGCTTTTCTGGAGATGTTGGACGATGATTCTCCCGTGGGAATGGTGCCCCCCAGTGATGTTACCCTCTGGTAATTTGTTACGTAGCGAACTGGAAAATCCCACCATTTTCAATGGGAAAATATCCATTAATCCATTATTTCAATGGTGATTTTCAATAGCAAACTGTTAAATTACCAGAGGGTAGTTGGTTTATAAACCCCCATTAACTAGTTCGTTATATCTGCCATAAACCATAGTGAAATTGGAGTTATTTGCACCAACTTAGCTAACGAACTGGGGCACCACCTTGTAGCAAAATTGCTATTTTAGTCGGGATCATGACTAGTTGGTGGTGTCAGTTTTTTAAATGTTCAACGCTGTGGCTGGGATGATCAGGATGATGTTTTTTTGCGATTCACCATGGAGTTTTACCAGAAGAAATTGGAGTGTTTGCGAAACGATGAGATTCTGAAGCAAAAGTGGTTCCAGCAGCAATGATTATTTCAAAAAGGAAAACTGGAGAACTTGATGGTTTCCAAGGAACAAAAATGGAACACACTCTCGCAAAAGGAAAATTGACCCAGAAAGATTGGAATAGTTGGAGTAATGGCAGGAACAATTAATCAATATCAAGCAGATCTCCTACGGCCGGGTTTTGCCGGCATCAGTTTGTTGACAAAAGTGCACATCGGTAAAATTATATATGATCAATGCGTTGGGTCCCAAGGTTGCCTAAGAACAGTCAGTCTGGTTGGGAAAACAGTGATGGTAAGGTTTAAACACTTGATGTTGGTCTGCTTCATCATGACAAACCAATCTTTAACTAGCACAATGATCAAAGATGATCAAAGTACAGTACCGACTAGTTGTAGAATGGTGTAGTTTTTTTTTCTCATGATTCAAAGGCCTGCTGTTGTTCTTTCTGAAATCACCATTATGGTTGTTTTTTTCTGTGAAATCACCATAGTTTGTTGATGAACATCATCTCAGATCCATGGCCTTTTCCAGGATTCCTGGCTGGCTAAGGTACGCATCGCCCTTGGAATACCGACGGCAACGCATTCCACAGCTGAATGTGGTGCAGGTGCAGCTGGTGCGGCTGATTGTTTCGGGAGGATGAACTCTGTTTTTTTTTTTTTTTTCTGGGGATATATCATGCAATAGCACTTCTTGAAAATAACCTTACTTCTGGGGTATATATATATATATACATAGGGGATATATATATATATAACGGGATATATCATGGAATACTAGCTCCTACAAAACTTCGAGGATCATCCCACTTAGGCGATTCCAGCTGTGGGAGAAATGTAGGAATGGAGCCTCCTATGGCCAAAAATAACCGGATAAAGGGATACCCTCTGGTGAACATACAAAAAGCTATGGAAAATGGCTATTGAAATAGTGGATTTTCCCATTAAGAATGGTGATTTTCCATTGCTATGTTAGTTCACCAGAGGGTATAACCAATGATGTGTGGGATATATAGTAGGTATATATATGGGTAATTATGTAACGGGACATACTTTAAATCAAGGGGATACAATGATATAATGGGTATGTAATCACTGATGCCATGGTACCGCAATGATGAACCACTGGTTGTGGTGAGGGATATGATGGGTATAATGATGTATCATGGGAGAAGATGGTAAGCCCAAAACCATAAGCCCCACTTGGGCATGGTTCTTACCCTCTGGTAAACGTTTACATAGCGAACTGGAAAATCCACCTATGTTTAATGGGTATATCCATGTATATCCACTATTTCGACTGGGCCATTTTCAATAGCTATCTATGTTAACGTTTACCAGGCCAGGTACAGAGAGTAGCAAGCATTTTATGGTGCTGTTCGGGATGGTTATTTTAGGTGACATCTTGGGAATTTCAGAATCCCAACTGACGAACTCACTCCATCATTTTTCAGAGGGGTAGGTATACCACCAACCAGTTATTATATTATGATATATTATATTATGATATATTATACATCATTAATCCTAGTTAATCTTGGTAAATCTGTCTTAATCTTGGTTATCTACTTATTATATTGTGATTATTATGGGTTTTACCTCATTAAGAAGGACGTTTTTTGGACGAAACAATGAATCAGCAACAAAAAACACAACGGTTTCATCATTCGAAACTATGGCAACTTTGAGCATGTTATACCCTCTGGTAGACTAACATAACTATGGAAAATAACAAGTTTTAATGGGCAAATCCACTGTGTTGCCATACAAAAAGGTGACTTCCCCAGAAACTGTCTGCTGAAATCACCCCAGCAGTGGAATCAGCGACCGGTCTTAGGAGTTGGACGTGTTGCCCAATGGGCCGTGGCAAGTGGCAGTGTGCACGCCCAACGCATTGATTGAGACGCTGCAGGACGGCAGTTTTTGACGGAAGGATTTGGATGTCGTGTGTTTTTTTTTGGAGGTGTAGATGTTGGTTGACTAAAGAAGGAGGGGGTAGTCATGGTTAATCCCCTATAAATGGAGGTTTTAATTGGAAAATCATCGAAGTAAATGGATGTGAATGAGTGATAAACAGGGACCCAATGCCACAAAGCTAGCAGGACTGGGAATGGTTGGTGATGGGGGTGGTTTATGACTGGGTTTACGACATTAGTCATGGGTTAATCCCCACAAGCAATGGGCAAATCATCGAAGTAAATGGGTGATGTGAATCCACATCTAAATATATGTGTTGGTTATTACCAATCTTTGGCTATAATGAACCATAATTAACCAATGGGTAAAGGATGATTGCTTTCTGGGGTCATCAAACATGGCAATTGAAAATCCCTGAACTCAATTGAGGTTTTAGTGGGAAAATCATCACACTAAAGAGGTGGTTTTAATCCACATCTAAGTTTACTTGTTGGTAAAATAGACCCAATACAAAAATCAGGTTGATTACATCTACAGTAGTAGTAGTAGTAGTAGTGGTGGTGGTAGTAGTAGTAGTAGTTCAATCCACATCCACATAGTTTTTAATACATCCAAAGCTGCAAAAAAATGTTGGTTGTGGAGTTATACTATTTCTATATATTAAATACTATACTATTACTATAATACATATATATCATATATAGATGTACTATTAATAATATTATTGATAACACTAATACTATTCATATAGATGTACAATACTATGAATTATAATAATACTATTACTATAATACTATTAATAAATTACTGTAATATTAATATATAATACATATACTATTACTCTGCTATTACTGTTACTATAATACTACATTATTAAATATATTAAATACTATACTATTACTATAATACATATATATATATATGTAAGTATGTATATGTACTAATAAATATTACTATTTAATACTACATTATTAAATATATTAAATACTATACTATTACTATAATACACATATATATATATATATATGTATGTAAGTATGTATATGTACTAATAAATATTACTATTCACTCCTTTGGGACAGCTGAAGTTTTCATCAGGAGCGTCCAGTGGTGCTCCATGTCACGGCGCACAGTAGCGCTCTGCCGCCCAAGATGGGCCAGGGCGGAGACTCCAGGCGTCGCCGTGAGAGAACTTCGGAGGGGAATGATTTTCACTAAGAGTTCAGTGGAGTTTAAACCACTTAGCTATAAGTTAAAAAATGGGTTAATCTTGGTAATTCTTTCTTAATCTTGGTGAGTTTCGGTGAATTTTGGTGAATCTTGTTGTCAATCTTTTTTCGGGTAAACGACAATAACTTATTCATGTGGAGAAGCCCAAAATTGGTGAAAACCATAGGAAAATTGGCGGTGAAATTCAGCATTTCGGCTGGTGAATCCCATATTTGATCCCATGAAAAAGTCGTATGTTTTTTTTTTTTATCCCAGAAAATCCATTGAAAATCCCATTTAAATCTTGGTTGGTGGTGACTGGAACCATGGAATTTTGAATGACTTTCCAGAAACAGTTGGGAATAATGGGAATGGAAAAATCATCCCAACTGACGAACTCCATCATTTTTCAGAGGGGTAGGTATACCACCAACTAGAATACCATCAAACCTATATTGAAACCCATTGAAGTCTCCATTTTGAGGCGCGCCTTGCTGTTGGAAGACGCCTTTGGAAGTGGAAGTCTGCTGGATGTGAAACAGTTGCTGGAACTGGGCCCTTGGCAGGACCCGGCCGCTATCGGCAGGATTGGTTGCGGTAGGATAAAACTGATTATAACTGATATAACTATGCAACGCTCAAAAATGAGGATATAATAGTGAGAGAGATATATATTGTATATATATATATACATACTCTATAACTAACAAAATTGTATTGGGTGTGTCTTAAAATGGGTTGTACACCCGTAATCTGCAATGTTAAAAGGAAACATGATGATTAAGCATCAAACGGAGGGGTACCCTATTTTCAGACAAACCCATACAACTGTACAACCATCGAAAAATGGGATGCAACCAACACTAATATACTCTAGTGGGATAGTAGAATCGGGATAATCTGGGTAAATTATCTGATATACTTCTCGGTTGTTTTTCTGACCGTCTAAACCAGCACTACCTGGTTGGGGATTCTGGTTACATAGTACTACCCCTACCTGGTTCATTATTCGATTATGAAGTGGACATGGGGATAAAAGCCCCATTTCTTCAGCTGTGACTGGAATACTGGGCAAATGGATGATTTTTCTCGGAAAAAGGACCTGTTTTGGACGAAGAAATCCATTGGTCTCCTGGTCTCCATCGAATGAGGAGCATCTTTGGGATACCAATTACTGTAAATGCTCCAGCAGAAGCACCGTAGAAAGGCTGTAAATCTACAACCATCATTTGCACCAAGAATTTGTTTCAAGTGTTCTTCATGCTTTTGTATTGAAAGTCAGATCTACCCTGCGTCAGGTTGCTGTTTGGTTCATGCTCTTGAACAATGGTCACCATGGATGTCCTTTTCCGGTTGGTTGATTAATAGAGGGGTCCTGAAAAAAACAATCAGTAGGTACAAGTAAATGACAAGTGAATATATATATATAATATGAATAAGTGGTATATCACTGGTATGGTATACCAAACCAACCCCTCTATTTTTTTCAAAAGGACAACATATTGATGGCCAGCCCTTGAGTTTTCCACCATCGCAACATGCGATGTTCTCAGCGTCACAGGACGTGGGACTTCTGGTCTTGCTAACATGTTACTCGAAACAGTTTCTGGGCCTCAGAAAACGGCCTTGGATTTTTAAAATTCTTCCAGAGTCGCATTGAGGCTTTTTTTTTCGCACCCTTGTTGATTGGTTTGCTGTAAGGAGTTATACTACCTGATCTACCTATAGTTGGGGATTGTTTTCACTAACCCATATGAATGATAAGAGTGGGAGACCGTTTTTTTGAACATCCTTGCATATCTCAAGCTTTTTGACAATGAAAGTCGTATTCGTGGTTTTAGTTGGTGCTGTAGTTGTCGTAGCTGTAGTTGTATAGCGCGGTGTCATGGTTGTTTGGTATGGTGAAGTGGAGAGCGCTGTAATGTAGTGGAGTTGTGGTATTAATTCACCTCCATTCGGAATTTTACCCTCTGGTAAACGTTTACATAGCTATTGAAAATGGCCCAGTCGAAATAGTTGATTTACCCAACTATAAAATAGTGATTTTCCATATTTTTGTGAACGTTTACCAGAGGATAACCCCGTTTGAATCTGAGGTTGGTGGAAGCTTTGAACTGCCGCTTCGCCGTTTGCTGCATTCACCAGGCAGAGAGCTTTCAGGAGATACCAGGAATCCAATATAATAATAATTAATAATATATAGTATTATTTTAAAAAACAAATAATAACAATAATAATAACACATATGAAAATATGTATATAATATTCAGTATATAGTATTATGAGAAGTATATAATACATAGTATATAGTATTATAATATGTACATATATACGTATATATATATACACATATATTCCGACAGATCCATGTATCCTCGACGGTTATATCAGGTTAGGAACGTCATGGGACCTAGTGGCTCGTTTGGAAGGGGTTCTCACCCAGACCGGCTATCATGCGTTGTTGCTGTTTTCGATGATTGCATCATAATAGCTCTGTAGCAAACACGAAAAGATGTGGAAGACCCTTGGTTGTTGGAAGGAAAGCGATCTAGACGTGGGTTTTCCACATCTATCTTACAGTTATGGCCCAACTAACACTTATTTTTACTCTATTTTTATCGGATTATAACTACTATAACTAGTTGGTGAAATATATCATGAACATATTCCCACTTATAAGTTCATTGCAATGATATATTTCACCTTAATCAGTGATATAATGACTGATAATCATTATAATCCAACTATAAGCGATTTACACAGTTATGGCCCAACTAACAGTTATTTTTATGGGATTATTTCATGATATATATAACCTTAGTTATAGTAGGTATAATATGTTATAATCCCACAAGAATAAGTGTTAGTTGGGCCATAACTGGGCCATGAACACTGGAGAAACTTTCCATGGTAAACCATCCCATTGCTGATGTTCATGGCTCCTGTTCTTCGGTGAACGAACGGCGCTTTTCGAAACACGTTCCATTTGGTCAACGAACATAGCTATGGAATGGAAAATCCTCATTTTTAGCTTACTATCAATGATGATTATGATCACCCCCAGTACCCTCTGGTACACGTTTACATAGCGAACTGGAAAATCATCATTAGTCTAATAATTAAATAAACTATCAATGGTCATTTTTTATAGCTTTCTTGAATCACCAGAGAGTAAACTCAGTGACATTTTTTGGATTGGCGGCATTTTTGTCTTCAGTTTGTCCAAGGTTGCCCACAGTAATATGGGTGTGTCTGAAAATAGTGTACCCCATTTACCCAATGGTTTTGCTGATCATTATCCCGTTTTTAAATGGCTATTTGTTTGGGAATATACCCTATTTTCAGACAAACCCATATGGCTTTCTTTGAAAATAGGCTGCCGAAATTTCATGCTGAAGATCTCATGACCTTCCCTATCGAAATCGCCAAATTTTTTGGGGTAATGACTCCCATCAGACACAGCCAAATACCATTCTGCTTGGTGGTGACTGGAACATTGGTTTAGTATGGGATAATGATGGTTAATGATGGTTAATGATGGTTAATGATGGTTAATGATGGTTAATGATGGTTAATGATGGTTAATGATGGTTAATGATGGTTAATGATGGTTAATGATGGTTAATAACCACTGGTTGGTGGTGACTGGAACATGACTGGATTATGATTTTTCATCATATTGGGAATTTCATCATCCGAACTGACGTTCACTCCGTCATTTTTCAGAGGGGTAGGGCTCAACCACCAACCAGATTATTAATGTTAACCATATATTAACAGTATATATTAACCATATATTAACAGTATATTACCAACCAATGGTAGGATTAGAGGGGTAGGGCTCAACCACCAAGCAGCATTTCTTGGTTGTTATCCCAGTGAATGATGCCGTCTCAGCCTATTTTAAGATGCTGTGGTTCACCGAAAAAACACCATAAACCAAGTTGGTTGTTTCGTTCCCGGTGCCAACTGAAAAAGTGGGAAATTCTCGCGTTATGATGTACCTTGGAGTTGATGATGTTTGATCCAGATATGCCCTATTTTGGCCTTAGGCCTTGAGATATTTTGAGATGCACCAATTGCTAAATGTACCTGTCTGACATCTCCATCATATCACCATTTTTCATGCTTCAATTCACCATTCTTGAAAATCTGGGATTATATAGTGGGATTATATAATATTAGTTTGTGGTTATAGTAAATCACATAATAATAAAACCATATCACCATATAGTAAAACCATATAGTACATAATATCACCATATGGTAAAACCTCGCCTTTTGCTGGTTTTGGGTTGCGGATGTTCCTATCGAAGCCGAGCCATCGCCGTCTCTGTCGAAAGGTCAGAGATGCCGCGGCGCGTGGGGCCTCTTGGGATGGGGTGAATCCTTTTGATTTTGTGTAGATCGTGTATATATATATTATATATATCTGGGTAAATTTCATCACGACCTCACTGTTCTCCTGAGCCCTGGAATCATGGTTAGTAAGGGGAATCATCCCCATATGGCCGAACTATTCAGGTCAGTGAAATGTTATCATTTTACCCAGATATAATATATATAATTATATGGGAAAGTGATAGTCATATACTATGGTAAACATACAACAAACTGTGGAAAATCACCATTATTAATGGTAAATCAACTATTAATGGGATGGTAGTGGGTTATGATAATTGACACCCTCTGGTAATAATGGTTAATAGTGGTTAATAGATGTTAATAGTGGTTAACAATGATAATTCATGGTGATCAATGGTGATCAATGATGATATACCCTCTGGTAAACGTTTATATAACTATGGAAGCATCACATTTTTTTAAATAGGTAAATCAGCTATAAATGGGCCATGTTCAATAGCTATGTTAAATTACCAGAGGGTATATGGATATAGTAATGTATATGGAGATAATATATATATATAGTTATGTAAGCCCTTATAACTCTATATATATATATACATACACAATAGGAATATATAATGAGATATAAAACTTACCAAGTTGATATGATAGATATTAAGAGATGGGTTTGTTTGTTTTGATGTTTAACCATCCAGAATTGGCATCTAGCAAGCCAATTTAAGCGATTTGACTCACCAACATTGGCTTTAACCACTGGAAATGGGGGGTCGTTTTCCGCTTGTCTGAACTGCTGTTTGTTGGCATATGTCGTATTGTATTGTATGTTTATTAAATATTTTTAGCTGTTTCTTAATTGTTCTTATCTACATGCATTGTACACGAAGAAAGTTGACTGTGTTCCAATTGTGGTTGTTGATACCAAGGTGTGTCTCCTTCGGTTCTATTCCAATGTGATATTCCACCTTATTTTTGTCTACTGATTCTGTCAAAAGTGTTTGTTGTTGGCTTTTCATTTTTTGCATCGGCTTTCCTTCAAAATGCATCTATATCATGCATTGTGGTAAGAAGGACCGGAATATCACTTGTATATGTGTGTACATACTGATTTAGTTCTAACGGCGCATGTATATATATATATGTATATATATATATTTAGATATGCGAAACAATCACACAATTATTATTGTTATTTCTATTTTTTTGAAGACAAATATTGATATACATAGAACATATGATTTAGACGTTTCTTTATTCATGGATATGTATATCATGTGTGAAGAACATATAGCCTCAGATCCAGATCCATAGGAAGATATTCATATGTAAACATGTAAGTTCGTGGAACATTTACATATAGATTTAGATATAGATTCATACGGATCTAAATAAACATACTTCCTAGGAATATTCTAACATTATAGGTAGTTATGCATGCATCATTATGATATACATCCAGATTCATAGACTTAGAATATAGATCCAGATTCATAGATTTAGGCTTGGACAAAATACATATGCGTGTTTTTTTTGCAGACACAACATTTAGATGTGTGTTTTTTGAACAACATTTCAAAATATCGATGTAGATGGTAACACATAGATATCTATGTTCAGATGCATATATATATATAATAAATATATAATAAATATAATATATATTATATATATATAATTATATATATAATATAGATAATATATACAATATATATATAATATAATATAATATAATATAATATAATATAATATATATAATATAATATATATAATATATATAATATATATAATATAATATAATATAATATATATAATATAATATATATAATATATATAATATATATGATATATAATATATAATATATATAATATATATAATATATATATATATATAATATATATAATATATATAATATATATAATATATATAATATAGATATCTGTAGATGTTTAGTGGTTTACCCTCCAGTAGACAAACATTAAAAATGTGGAAACCCTTAGATCTTTCCCCAGGAAATGATCTAAAAAAATGTGTGGTATATTTCCATCATTTCAGCCGTTACCACAAGGATGCATCTACATTAATATCTGGGTAAATTTCATCACGACCTCACTCTTCTCCCGAGCCCTGGAATCATGGTTAGTAAGGGGAATCATCCCAAAATGGCCTAACTATTCAGGTTAGTGAAATATTATAATTTACCCATATATATATTATGGTTTTCCAGATATCTAAACCATTTCTGAAACACATCTATTAGTTTGTCTTTTCCCGCTGGATGATAAATCATAGAGGGGTTCCCCATTCTTTCAGAACCGATAACCGATCGATAAGTGATCAATGGTAATTTTTTAGTATAACAAACATTGTAACCGATAAATGATTGATAATGATAACCGATCGATAACCGATAGTATACCAAACCGACCCCAAACCGACCCCTCGATTTTTCCACCAACCATTGACCACACATTTTTCATGAAATCCCCTGCTAAATCCTCATTTTTCCTCATGTCAATGGATTGGTTTAAGGGAAAATTTACAGGAAAACACCATATTTGATGGGAAAATCCATGGTTTCCTGTAGATTTTCCCTTAAACCAATCCATTTTTCCAGTGAAATCCCCAGCTCCCAGGTGAATTTTGCCGCACTTTCTACCGTTGCCTCGCCACGCACGGTGCCGCCAAAGACGCCTTCCACGCCGCACAATGCGCGGTGCGCTGCAGCAGCGACGCAGGGCTGCGCAGCGAGGCGGCGGCCGACGGGGTGCTGGATGTGCTGTGGAGCTTCTTGGAGCGGTCTGGATATTAATGGGATAGTAGTGGGTTATGGATACTAAACTATTAATAGATACCAGACCATAAATAACCATACTAATGGTGATACCAAGTATTAAAACCATTATTAACCATAATTGGTGATATTCAATATTGGTGGGTTAGGATAATGGGATACAATTACCCTCTGGTAATGATCATAAATAACCTATTTTTATAGTTTAGTATCCATTAATTGTATTAATAAATACCATATATATAATATAATATATATAATATAATATATATAATATAATATATATAATATGGGAAAGTGATAGTCACATATTATGGTAAACATACAAAAAACTATGGAAAATGATAATGGATACAATTACCCTCTGGTAAGATTAACATAGACCCTGAAAATCACCAATTGTTAATGGAAACTAGTCTTCCAACCCCCATCTGGCAGGGTCTATGTTAATTTACCAGAGGGTAATGGATACTAAACTATTAATAGGTTATTTATGATAACATTCATGGTTATTATGGAAAATCACCATTTTCAGATAGTAGGTTATGACAATAGATAATGGTAAAAACCAATGGCTAGTAATTAAATGGCTAGAACCCATGGTTAAATAGCTATTTAATAGATGGTATACCATATAAAATGACATAGTTAGAACTAATGGCTAGTCATTTATATGGTTTTATTAACATAGCTAGAACCAATGGCTATACCATCTATAAATGGCTATATCAATAGATGGTATACCCATGTCGGTGCCATGGAAAATACCCGTTTGTTCGGTGCCATTAGGTTATGATGATTGATACAACCATAATTGGATATGTGGATATATATATATTGGTAGTATAAAATATCTATGGGATTAATAATATTTATTTAATACTTGAATAATCAGATATTAAGTATCCATGATTAACCATAATTGGATATGTGGTGATTAACAATCCTTAATAATGGTGATACCAAGTATTAAAACCATTATTAACCATAATTGGTGATATTCAATATCTGGTAATATTGATAATAATGGTGATATTAATAATGGTTAATAGTGGTTAATAGATGTTAATAGTGGTTAATAAGGATAATTCATGGTGATCAATGGTGATCAATGGTGGTATAACCTCTGGTAAACATACAAAAAACTATGGAAAGATCCACCATTTTATAGTTGGGTAAATCAACTATTTCGACTGGGCCATTTTCAGTAGCTAGGTTAAATTACCAGAGTGTAGAACATACTAAATCTAAAATCAAACATTGAAAACTGTAGTTGAAGGTACTTAAATATGTGTCAAAAATATGAATCAACCATTTTCTTAGGGGAATCCCATCTTTCACGAAGGATTTTGTATTCATATCATTCCTACAAGGTGGGCCTTTTCCAGTTATGTGGGTTGGTTTAGACACCCCACCAACTACACAGTAGTTGGCATTGGCATAAACCCCAGAGATACCCTCTGGTAAACTAACATAACTATTGAAAATGGCCATTTAGTTCGTGGATTTTATCCATTAAAAATGGTGATCTTCCATAGTTTTTTTGTATGTTTACCAGAGGGTATTGGAAATAAACATGCCGCAACTTAGCTATTGTAGGTGTCTCGGCGTTTTGATGCTGATTCTGATGTTTTCCTTGAACCCGATTGACCCAACTGGATAGACTTAGCCTCTGGTTATGACCAACATAGCCATGGTATAGATGGCCCATAGAAATAGATGATTTTCCCAGCTAGAAACCTCCATTTATGGTTGAGATTTTTTCCAGTTCGCTATGTTAAATTTAAACAGATGATACATATTATTCCATATATTGGGAATGTCATCATCCCAACTGACGAACTCATATTTTTCAGAGGGGTAGGTCAACCACCAACCAATATTATTCTAGGTAGATTTTACTAAATTATAACAACCTCATGTTGTAATCTCACTGGAATGATGGTGAATGCATAGGACAATTATCCCAAGAAGAAACCTTATTTCAGGCTAGTGAATTACTATACTGGTTGGTGGTAAATTATACTGGATGGTGGTTTGAAACATGTTATATTTTCCATAATATATAGGATAATCCTGCCCATTGACTAATATTTTTCAAGATGGTTAAAACCACCAACCAGTATAATTTACCCAACTTATTCATGTGAATACGGTTTGTTCTGAAATAGGGTATCCCCCAATTCCAATGAAGACAATCATTTTCCCAATGAAAATAGATAGTTCAACATCACTTTCAGATATCAAACATCATATTCTCGGTTGTATCCCACCATAACACCGCAAAGTGGTTGGTTCAAATAACTAGGTGAACAGATTTTATATTATTTTATAAATATTGACATTTGGGGACGAGATACCCAAATGTTCAATGATTTTATAGTATTTGCGGATACCCTCTGGTAATTTAACATAGCTATTGAAAATGGTGATTTATAGTGGATTTACCCATTGAAAATGGTGGATTTTCATATTTTTTTTGTATGTTTACCATTACCAGTGGGTATATCCCCCTATTTTCCATCATTTTTTTGTTAGTTCCCAACCAGTTTCCACCCCTCACTGTGAGGCGGAGAATTTTCATTTCGTGTCCCGCTGTAGTGATCTGCTGGAGCCGAAGGGCGATGTGCGATTGACGAAGGTATCAGTTGTATCAGTTGAAAAGCCGTTATTCCTGGTTTGGTTTGGGTATAATATCCAATGTTATAGAATACTGGGTGAAAGCCCTAGGTTGTCTCAGGTAGCACTTTGTTGTCTCATCTCGGTGTGCCATGCGGAAGAGGTGACACAACCACTGGAATGAATTACTACATGATTTGTCATTTGGTATGATCTTTACAGCAGAACGCATAGGCACGCAGGGATTCTTAACATTGCAAACATTAATTATATCCATTTGCCCCCTAACAATCCCTGGAGCAACGTGAGTTTCCCACATAGTGTGTCCACACTCGGGGGTCTTGTGATCGGTCCTCCTCCTCCTCCTCCTCCTCCACAGTATCATCATCTTCCTCCTCCTCCTCCTCCACATCATCATTCTCAGCATCATCCTCTTCCTCCCCCTTGACATCATCATCCTCAACATCGTCATCCTCCACCTCATCTTCTGCAACATCATCCTCCTCCACCTCCTCTTCCGCAACATTAATTATCATCCTTTTCATCCTCCTCCTCAACATTATCATCATCAACATCATTATCTTCCTCCTTCTCAACATCGTCATCCTCCACCTCATCATCCCCCACATCATCATCCTCCACCTCATCTTCCGCAACATCATCGTCCTCCACCTCATCTTCCGATATTCTTCCGCAACATGATCGTCCTCAACATCATCGCTCGCACTCGACCACTGAGCAAGTTTCGAGAGAGCTATGCAACTCAATGAGCAAATAGCTACTTAATTTGTTAGACTAGGGTGACCGTGAGCAAATTTCAGGTATACTGCACACGTATTTGTGCACATTGTAAGTTAGACTCCGAATGCAAATATGTACATTTGTGGATGTATATGGAGCGTATTGGTCCAGTTCAGTCCACATTCCACCATCTCAAAAGCTGTGTAATTTGGAGTATAATATCCTGTAGCCCTGCAGCGCTATGGCTCCAAAAGCCAAAGCAAAGGCCCAGGCGGGCGGCGCAGCAGCGAAAGCAAAGGTCAAGGTCTAGGCAAAGGCCAATGCCAGCACAAACCTTGCCGGGGCCCCTATTCACGCAGGGACTAGCGGTCCATTGCTTTCAACCCCTTCCATCTCTGTGCGCACTTCTCTTTCTCCTGTTCCAGTTCTTGTTCAATTTCTGACCGTGTTGAATTGGACTCTGATCTGCGGAAGCGACTGTGCCGCCTTTGGACTTTTGTTGCTCCAGCATGCACATTCCGCACCGCCGAGTCTCGCTGCCAATGTGCTGCACACTGTTTGGCGTCTCTTCCTTGGATAATTAAGATCCGCTTTTGAAGTTTTGGGATTCACTTTCGAATTCGAATATTTGCTGATGTCCCCGGTCCAGCTTAGGTCCGGTCAATCAGCCTCCAACGCGGCAACCCTTTGCAGCCGAAACTTGGTTGCAACTGGAATATCAGTTTTGCATTGACGTGTGTGTTTCGTCCTTTCTGTGAATCGCAGCGCTACGCATGCGGCCGCAGCCCAGAGCCAGATATGGTGCCTCCTGACCAAGGCGCTTTCCTTGTCGAAGAATCTGCAGTTCAACTCTTGATTGAAGCTTCATTGGAAAACCAATGTCAGAACAAAATCATCCATCAATTTGGCAGGTTGTGATCCGGCTGTCAGTTCCAAGGACCCGTGCGGGGCACCCTGGGTCAACACCGTTGATTGATACCAAATTTTGAACATGTTGACCGCTACCCATGTTTGATCCACCCCAATTTGATAGGAAAACAAGCCCATCACTTTGTCTCCGCGTTTTTTTTCCGAATCAGGAGTCTCCGCCATGGACTCATGGAGGCCATGGCTCCGCGGAGAACAGTACATGTCTCAATATGGATTGATCGGGAGGAGGATGAACTATATTTTGCCACCGGGTCGAAAACCGCACGTGTAGGCGTGCACATTTTTGTATTTTTGATGATGTAGCGTTTTTTGGTGATGTA
>Ga0126342_10003394_pt1 | contig 26265 bp, 19 predicted proteins | sample Cyp1metagenome_FD_92528 | JGI IMG/M metagenome (GOLD analysis project Ga0126342, IMG submission 92528) | Coral microbial communities from Lord Howe Island, Old Settlement Bay, Australia - Cyphastrea 1 metagenome | ecosystem: Host-associated > Invertebrates > Cnidaria > Coral ...
AATGCTGCAGCAGTGAGGGGAGAAAGTGTTCTAAGTATGGTGTTCACCAAGGTATTTGTGTGTATATATGCAGATTTACCAAAGTGACAGGACATGTTCTAAGTATATGTGTGTTTTAATGTTCTAAGTATGCAAAAATCAAAGGAGATGTTCTAAGTATCTGTTTTTCTGATGTTCTAAGTGAATACTTAGAAATATTTTTGATGTTCTAAGTATGGTAATTTTGATGTTCTAAGAAGAGGTTCCGATATTTTGGAAAAATGATGTTCTAAGTATATGTCCGTCGCTATATAGTTTTTTTGCTTTATAGGTTTTGATGGGATATACCTATATACCTCACCAACAATATGATACAAATCCCATCCATCCAAAAGTAAACACATCCCCTTCTATGGTCCCAAATATGTGTAAATGCCCTACTAAACCGCGGTTTCTGGGCGAATGTTTAATATTAGGCGGAATTGATTGTCAAGAGTGTGGCACTGTGGGGGTTGATAAATTTGATAGGCTGAAATACCCAATCAGCATCTCAAACTTGGGATACCCATTCAAAAACGGCCACTGGACAGTATCCAAAAGCTTCCGGGATTCAAATCGGAGCCATTTTGAGATTCCACCATGCACAGGTTTTGTGGGAACCCATTCTTGAAGAGTCCCATGTATCGAAAGCTGTGAATTTTTGCAGCAGGCATGGGACACACCAAAAGAAATCAAAAAGACCCAAGTTGGGAAGAAACAGATGCATAATTACCATGGCCAACAGTTGGTCATATCACTATCAATTTCAATAACGATTTCTGATGATTATAATGGCCAATACAAGGACTCTCAATGATGGTGAAATGACCAGAAGTTGTATAATCCCATTTTTGGACCATGGCAGATATGATGAGGTCCACACCTCGAGATGTAGAAGCCGCCAGTAATCAAATATGGCTGGAACATGCTGGAACATCACCCAGAAGTACGGAGATGATGCGGAAAAAAACTGCCCGAGTTTCCTGATTGAAGCTTTGCCTGACAAGAGAAAATCATGGAACCATCACAATTAGTGGATGATTTGCGATGATTTTCCCATTGAAACCCCCATTGCCAAAAGGGACTTTCCATTGCTGCACTGCTTCAGTGAAGGTACCGTCAACGGCCTGGGGCCTCAGAGTGGTTACATGTGAGTCTGGACATTCATCAATAGAACAGCCATCCGTCCATGGCAAGGTTGTATATGTGAATAATATGTGTGTATATATATATACACGCATGTGATTGTAATTAATTAATTGTAACTATGATTAAAACATTAAGATGCATTCAAGACAAGGTACTACTCTGTCTATACATATATACCCTCCGGCAATCAAACATGGCAATGGAGCATCCCAATTGATGGATAGTTTTCCCGTTTGAAGCTCCATCTATAAGGGGGTTTTCCAGCTAGCCATGCAGCTGATTACCACGGTGTGGGGACTTCAGTGCTGGTGGCTTCGAAGATTTTGCGTAGTTTTTAACCATATTGAGATGATTAAGGGATGATTATGTTTCTGGGGATGGTTTCTCTGGCTGTCAGTTTGGTGTTTGCTGTTCTCGTTTTTTTTTTAATGGATTATGATCCCGATTGGCTTCGAAAAACATATGGGACGGGTTGAAACATGTTGAAACCATTAACGAGCTGATAATACGAAATGTGAAATTCTGTTAACTGTATTTTTCAGGCAGTAACTGATCATTCGTCTTAGCTGGTTGATGCCCAACCTGCGCCATCGACTGATCAAAAGGTTTGTCACTGTTTGAAAATAGGATACTGTACCCCCATTTGGTGGGTAGCACATGTCCCATCTTTAATATTAATGGCTATTTGTGTGGCACACCCAAATAACTAGCGTTGGTGAAATTTATCATAATTTATCCAATGATCTTCCCAGTATCTCCCCAGTTATAGCTGGTTTTCTCATATCCCCAATTAGTGTATATTGCTGATGGTTAGATCCCCGCTCATAGATGTCCAGAATCCCACTGGTTGGTTGATTAACAGAAAGCTCCCCTCATTCAACAGGTAGATGAGAATCGATACTATACCAAACCGCCCTCATTTTTCCCTACAGGGACAATATTGTCATATATTGTCCCCCGTTTTCAGAAAAAAAACAGAGTCTTCAGTTTTTGTTCGTTGTGAGGTGGAAATTCCGTGCGCATCTTCCTGCAGCCATGGCCGCTGGGTGGGTTTTAAATCTTCCCTGGTTGATGGGAAAATTATTTGCTATAGTGATTGTATATACCTTTCGGTAATCAAGCGTGGCAATGAGAAATTCCCTCTAAATGAAGGCTTTACGGGAGAATGATGTATAAATGGAGGATTTTCCATTGCCAAGTCGGATTATCAGCCGGTATATAACTCAGCATGCAGCATACTTCAAAATTAATATATATATATACATAGTCGTATAGTTGTTGTAGTTCGATATTGAAATATGATTTTAGTTTCTTCTGGTACAATCAGCTATTGAAAGCTGTTAGGAAGTAGACTACATCTTTCTTGTGGATGGGATGTATTGTACCCCAGTTACCAACCACTTATCTGATTCTGGCAATATTTAAGAATGATGATACAATGTTTTTGTCCAGACATCATATATATATGTAGATTACATTACATATCACAAAATCTAATGTAAGTAAATGCAATGCAATGTAATGTACAGATTTTTTAACATGAATTTGTACATACATATATATATATAATATAGATTATACATGTATACATATATAAATGTGTGATCATGTATGTTTATATATATATTGTTATATATATATAATATGTATTGCATATGGGATGTTGAAGAGGAAACGCGGCCTACAGAGTCAGGGTCATAGTCGGCTGATGAACATGCCTCAAAGAAATACAATGTAGTCTCTCTGGCGCCTATGCCTGGTGGTAGAGCGTTTTGCTGCACCTGACAGCTGAACTGAGACCAAACTGGGGAGCGGCCATGTGAAGCCGGCTTCACCAACGCAGAACACATATGTTGAATTACAGCAATATGAGGTACTCCTCAGAAATGCCATCTCAAACCCTCAGGCTGCTTTTCAGAAATAGGTGTTGACTCTTTCGCTTCATAAAATGGCTTAAGGATGCCATTTTTGAGGTAATTTCCGAATAAAAAACTTGCCATGTAATTTTTCGGTACGTTTAACCATCATTGTTGCCACTTTCAGAGCCACTTTCATAGCGCAGTGGCTGCCAAACCACGCTTGGTTGATGCTTAGTTCGGGGATTTTCACCATCGAACAGGGGGAATCCATCGAACCAGGTTGCTGCACAAAGGGCCAGTGTGGTGCGACTCTCACGGCCCCGTGAGAAACTGCAGAATTGCCAGGTGGATGGCTCAGATTGGCGACCAATTCAGCTCAGATGGGTGATTTCAATTGAGAATGATGATTTATGGTGATATACTCGTATGATTTATGGTGATTTATGATGCTATGAAGTATATTTGATGATTTTCGATGATCATTGTAATGAATTACATGCCAACAAAATCGTCATGGTGATCTCTGTTCTTCTTGAGAGATGGTGATTTATGACGACCTAAGTTCCGGATTTCCAGCTTTCTATCAATTGGGGGTTGCTATTGTATGATCTAACATGGTATATTTAGAATTATTTGATATGGGTAATCTGTAAAAGCCCCTGAACCTGGTGTGTAAACACCTGCTTAACTGGTGCTGATGAATGCCAATCTCACTCAGTTTGAATATCAAATTGTCCTTACATAGACATCATAGACGAGCATATGTACTTTGCACACAAACTTATACATATGTAATGTATACATATATATATGTATATATAAATATTACATATGCAATGTATATATATATATATATTGTATACATACACGTATTGAACATTAGGTTTTTCCACTTCATGTTTGTTTCAACTGAAATATCTTCAGAGCAATACTGGCCCAATTGGATGATGTGGCGGAGGCTTTGAGATCAATGGGTTGGTTTCAGGGAGAATCTACGGGAAACCGTGGTATCTTACCGTGCCACCGGGGGAAATTGGTTGCCCAGTCCGAAACTCTTGGGCTGTCAGCAAAAAACGGCAGTCGCCACCGTGAATCTGTATGGAATTCTGTATGTAGTGGTCAAATGTTGTAATGTTTTCAACCTTTGCTCCTAATATGACCTAAATGTAGGCAATAAAAGTATTGTGGCTTCCATGAAACACCCAGACCCATCGAAACGAGGATCAACGCAGTGGCACATTTTTCTGACCTGGGTTTGTTGTAGCTTGTCCATACTGCACCAAGGTTAAAGTTGACGACTCGCTTGAGGCGCCAGGGGTGGCTGCGTTCTATCAATAGGCGTGCGCCTATGGGAAGTGATTTACACCTCCAAGTGGAATGGTTTATGCTTTGGATATTAGATATCCCCAACAAGGTATTGTAGATATTAGATATATTGGATATTAGATATTTGAACCACTCATTTCTGGTAGTCTCTTTCCCCGATTGTGATTTTTTTGATATCCCCAACGTCCGGTAAACCAAACGAAATCGATCCAATACATGCCACCCAGTGGACTGAGAGCCGGGTGAAGGGACTGAGTGACTGCGTTACGGATTCTTTGGGATGGCCACATTCAACCCATCTACTGACGATCTATTGCATTCATCATCCATATACTACGCTGGTTGGTGGTTTCAAACATGTTTTATTTTCCATAATATATGGGATAATCCTTCCCATTGACTAATATTTTTCAGAGGGGTTGAAACCACCAACCAGCTACGGGTTTGCCTGAACATAGGGGATATCCATGGCAATTTTAAAGGGAAAATGATGATCATCCATTCGAAAAAGAAGTACTTTATTTTCAGACTAAGCGACGTATGAAAAAAATCTGGGGTCAAGAAGCCCAAATACGGCTAAACCATGTTTTTTTTCAATGTTTGTTTTGCTTGCTGGGTAAGTGTTTGCTTATCTTGTATGAATAAATATATATTAAACAGCTAAAGCACGCGAAGGCTACGTGCGATACACAGTTTCAAGATCAGCCAAGAATTGAGGGTTTAACTGATCCGACGTTGGATTTTATCAACAAATGTTTGAAGATATAAACACCCAAAAGTAAGGTTTGGATGAGCTTTTGGTATTTGATAGCGCCCCTAAAAGGGGTTCATGCTAGATTTACCTGGTGGACCAGACTTGCCTATTATTTGCATTTTGGGGGTATACCATACCATATCCCCATTTGCAGACAAGCCCAGTAGTACAAACATGTAACAAGCAACAAACCCAATGACTTGATCAATGCCTTTTATAGTTACTCTCCAGCAAGCAAACATAACATCTATAGCTGGTTGGCTGCTGGTGATGATTTTCCAGCAGCCCCCTGAGCAGTTGAATGGCTTAAGGTCGGTGACCAGCGGAATGCGAATAAACCATCAACCTCAGTGAATGGATGCAGATGTGGAATATTCAACCCCATTTGAAATCTGCCCTGATACTCCCAATGGATACAAACAGAAAAGCTGCAGATCAACCGAAGCCTCATCAAATTATTTAGGTGATTACAAGTGTGAACACCAGACATCTCCAGTTACTTCTGTTGTTTCATGGTTACTTCACATAATATGGCATACTCATGCACAATTCTTCGTGGAATTTACATGGACCCCCAATGATGGGACCCACATTCCCGTCAGCTTCCCATATTGCGCCAGCTCAGGACAGTCCAGGTGGGGGCTGCACAGAGACGGGCTGGCGAGTTTCACTCACTCGCTCATTGACTAACGAGCTGACTGAGTATTGAAGTAATTAAATAACTTACTTACCTTCCACTAACTAATGTTTTTGTGTGTTTGTCTTCCTGTATGCTTGTCTTTCTGTATGTTTGTTTGCCTATCTGTCTATCCATCTATCTATAGCTTTCTATCTACATGTATTTACGCGACGTCAATCGCAATTAATGTTGGAGTCTGATTAGTGTAGGGGGCCCCCCCCTCCCTAAACAAATTTTGGATACTCTCTAATGTGGAAATGTGCATGATTTCGATCCTGAATAGTGTGTGGTCAAAAAAACATATAGATTTCAATTGCTTTCAATTTACTTTCAACTGGTTTTCAATTGATTTCAATTTACTTTCAATTGATTTCAATTGATTTCAATTTACTTTCAATTGATTTCAAATTACTTTCGATTGATTTCAATTTGCTTTGGATTTGCTTTCAGTTGATTTCAATTTACTTTCAATTGATTTCAATTTACTTTCGATTGATTTCAATTTACTTTCAATTGATTTCAATTTACTTTCAATTGATTTCAATTTACTTTCAATTGATTTTCAATTTAGTTTCAATTGATTTCAATTTACGTTCAATTGATTTCAATTTACTTTCGATAAATTTCAATTTACTTTCAATTGATTTCAATTTACTTTCAATTGATTTTCAATTTAGTTTCAATTGATTTTCAATTTAGTTTCAATTGATTTCAATTTACGTTCAATTGATTTCAATTTACTTTCGATTGATTTCAATTTACGTTCAATTGATTTCAATTTACTTTCAATTGATTTCCAGTTACGTTCAATTGATTTTCAATTGATGCCAACTTACTTTCAATTTATGTTCAATTGATTTCAACTTACTATCAATTGACATCCCATAGTAATCCCATAGACATATCATAGAAATATCATCGAAATCCCATAGGAATCCCACAGAAATCCCATAGAAAGATCATAGAAATAACATGGAAATAGCATAGGAAACACAAAGAAATCCCATAAGAATTCCCATAGTAATCCCATAGAAGTATCACAGAACCATCATGGAAATACCGTGGAAATCCCACAGGAATCCAATAGAAATCCCACAGGAATCCAATAGAAACCCCATAGAAATATCATAGAAACATCACAGGAATACCATAGAAATCCCATAGAAATCCAATGGACATCCCATAAGAATTCCATAGAATTCCCATAGCATCCCTTCAGAAATCCCATAGATATCCTCCAGAAATATCACAGGAACATCATGGAAATCCCATAGGAATCTCATAGAAATCCAATAGTAATACCATAGAAATATCATAAAAGAAAAAAGTTTTAGCAAAAGAAAAGGTAAAGGGATTGTTTGAAAAAAAATCACCCCAGGAAGCATCTGGACACAATAGTGGACCCCCAAAACAAACATACTATTGTGGATCAGGGTTGGTCATGGACTACCCCTTTGAAAAAATGTTTGAGTGCTGTTTTTTTTTTAATTGGGTTTTAATAAGGCATCCTTTCTAGATAATATTACTGATGGGTCATAATTAACCAGAAAAAAATGTTTCTTCAGACAACAGCTAGACACAATAGTGGATCCCCACAACAAAAAATATTATTTAGGATCAATATTGCCCATGAAAAAAACATTTTTAAAAACAAACCTAAACACATTTTTTCAAAAAAATACACAAAATGATTAAAAAAAAACGAAAAAGGAAACAAATTAAACAAAAACAATGTTTTAAACCAATTTTAAGATTAAAAACAAATGAAAAAAATACCCCAAAATCCTGGGGACACAATAGTTTAACACCAAAAGCAAATCCACAGATTCACGATTATTTTTGAGTCTGGGGACACAATAGTGTACCACCACACTAATTGATCAGCATCCAACATTATATAATATACAACTTAAACGGCCGGGGGGGGGTACAGCCTTACAGCCAGTCATTTTATGGGGAAATAACGGGTTTCAATGGGTGCGTCTGAGAATTCGGAATGGGCCGCATCGGATACAGATAAATTGATGTTGATGGAACACATGATGATTAAACGTAAGATTTTGGGATACCCAATTTAAGATATATGAGATATTAGATTCGATCCTCATTTCTTTAGCCGTTAGACATACCCGTGTTGGTTGCTTAGTGCATTGTGGCTAGGCGACCTTTCTGATGGTGGATGGATGTTGCAGGTGGGCTGCGGTTCATGGGGTTTGCCAGCAAAGGTATGGTGACTTAAAACATACCGTGTAAGCATCAAAACAGTTTGGGATATATTGCAAATATTATATTGAAATATATTGAAATAGTATTTTAGTTTGCACATCTCACACGATTTTTGATGCTGTACCAGGGTTTCGTTTGCAGATATTTGACACGACAGTACGTAGTCTTAGGCGGAAAGGACTAGTTGAGACTGGTGGGTTGGCAGATCATGTTTAAATATAGTGGATTGAAACAAGAAAGGTTATGCCCGTTGTCATGTAAAGGATTACCAGAGTGCGATCGTACTGTTCCCATAGATTGAAGAAGCTCTCTGGAGCCTTGATGAGTATCCCTACAGGCGGGTAAAGAACACCAGTATTCAAAATCGGTAGTGAAGGTGTGGGTCCATTTTTCAAAGAAACAACACAGATTGATTTGTTTTTACTAGTTTCTGTCCTTTGAAATTATTCAACCAGTTTGGGACACTCAATGACATGACCCATGCCCACGTATTATTTTTTGTTGGTTTCGTTTTTTTTTAGATGCTGGCTCTTGTGTCTGTGATGGTTTGCTGTTTTTCTGTGATCTCAGAAACAAACGCTGTTTCATCAGGATAGGTTTGGGAAATGTTCTTCATTGTTTTTAACCATTGGAATGTTTGCTCCGTGAGCAAAAACAGTGGGTGGTACAGGCCGATTATTGCGTGTCAGAGTGTCATTTTGGAAACAAACGTAGCCAATTACAATCGTAAAATGTAGATTCTATCATTATTTACCTATTTATCTATCTATCAATCTATCTATCAATCGATCTATCTATCTATTTATTTATCTATCTATCTACCTATCTATCGATCTATCTATCTATCTATCTATATTTATCGATATGTATCTATATTTATCTATCTTTCTCTAGTTTTATCTATCTTTATCTATCTATATCTATCTTTATCTATCTATATCTATCTATATCTATCCTTATCTATCTATATCTATCTATATCTATCCTTATCTATCTATATCTATCTATCTATATCTATCTATCTATATCTATCTATTTTTATCTATATCTATCTATATCTAGCTGTATCTAGCTGTATCTATCTATATCTATCTATATCTATCTACATCTATCTATATCTATGTGTATCTATATATATATATATCTATATCTATCTATCTATCTATCTATCTATCTATATATATATCTATTTATCTATCTATTTATCTATCTATTTATCTATCTATCTATATATATATATCTTTCTCTATATCTATCTCTATATCTATCTCTATATCTATCTCTATTTCTATCTGTATCTCTATCTATCTATCTATCTATCTTTCTATCTATCTATCTATTGGACATGGCAATTGTCTGTGGTGTTTTTCAATTATTGGATGGTACTATGTGACACTGTATATTTATACGATTAAGTTTGGTGGTGTTTTAATGGTTATATATTATAATATATATATACAGATGTGTTTGATTCATACCCAGGCGGTTTATTTTTTTCATATTGAATTTTCCAGCAGGACAGTATCTGATCTGTGCAACCAGTATCACCTCACGTGATAGGGATCCCCATATGTAGATGATCAAACTGATTTCCTTGTAAGAGACTGTTTGATCTTGGGGCAGCTGCCATACTGTAAAGGTGTCATGAAAAAGTTCTCAGTGAGCCTGGAAGCTGCCTTGTAACCTTAGTTCCTTGCTACAACTTTGGATGTCCAAGTGCAGCAAAGGTTAGATGTTAGACGTTCCCCACAAGTCAATGGTTGAATATCAAAAACATAAGAAAAACTGAGACTTGTGATCTGTGCGCTTTTATTTTCTCCTTCCTTAGGAATGCCGGTTCCTGGGTTCGGAACTTGCTTGCATACCATGTCTGTCCCCCCCCGCTATGGATGTTGGTTGATAAATCCATTCAACACATTCAAGTGTAGATATATCCATCACAAATCCCAGCGATTGGAGTTATAAATCAACATTCATAAGTCGACATAAGTCACCTTTCTGAAAGTTCGGGCTACTCTGCCAAAAGCCCCCCCGCAAAACAAGAACTCACCATACGGAACTCACGCATGGTTTGCTGGAAAACCCACCATGGTATAAAGTTTATTTTCCCATAAAGCATATAAAACCTCCATTGGATTTCCCAGCTTGCCATGTTAATGTTTGATTACCCTTATCTTATCAATCCCACTATTGTTGGTTATATTCCCATGGTTTCCCCGTGATTTGTTGGACATTTCGCCATTTACCAGGCCACAAACCCCAACAACCAGGCCGGGGATCAACCCGGCATGCTTTCCATCGGGCAGGTGATGAAGCAAAACGCCCAGAAACGTCGTGAGGAGAGGACCAGGCATCCCCGGAATTTGGTGAAATAAACCGAACTGAACGTGGTGATCTTCTATGACTATGATCGTATTATGATAAATCACCAAAGGGTGTAGGTATATATATATATATATTATAATATATATATATATATATACATATTATGTTAATTAATTTTCTATAATGTATAAAATTGTCTATTTATGTAATATATATATATATATGTATATATATATATATGTGCAGTATATGCATTTAAAAGGGTATATACATATTGCAATAATATGTATACACCGCCAACGTATGTATTGGTTGAGCAAATTTGATTTGCATTGGTTATATTCCTCTTGCTCATGTGTTTGTTGCAACTTCCAAGCACACCAAGCGAACTGAAGTTATACTCAGCCGATGTTGGTATTTGTACCCAGGTTTTAACCAACAAAGGGGATGTTTGCGAAGGAACACCTGTCACATCGATGTTGAAGGAGCAAAGGGTCACCAGGCATGGTGATTGCCCCAACAGAATGGGGAGCTAAACATAGCTGAACAGGTTCAAATAATGCGGAACTCCGCATGATTATTGAGCTTAAGGCGGTACCCGGGGCTGAATAATGGGAAGATCAGGTGGTATGCCTCGAGTCTGCCCAGGTATACCTTGAGAGATCCAGAGAGCTGAAAGATCTAAGCGGCACCCGTGTTTCCAAAGTACAATGAAGCAGCTATAGTTTCCTGTTGTGAATCTCGGGTCCCCAACTCCCCAACTGTTTATTGTTTCTCCTGGCAGTGGAATCATGTCAGATGCATGCCCCAAAGTCAACAAAGATTTTGGACTCTTGTTCCTGACAAAAAAACAGTTAAATAATATTATATATATATTGATTATTTGCCTTAAAACCAGTAGTGTGTGAAATCCAATAGTAAACAACATGAGACATGAAACTGCAACCAAACCTGGTGATTCTTTGCTACATGTGTGAGCAGAGACGTGCATACTATACTATATTTGTCGTCATGCTCAATTCCAACCAATAGCTGGCACCTTTGTGGGAACTTACCCCCAGTCATCAGCAGAAACCTTTCAGCACGGCGACCGCGTTTCACCATGTGCTGTTTGTGGATACTCCATCCTGCGGTATTAGAGCTAGAAGAATACCCCAATTGCTAGCAATTGGGGGAAATATGATTTCCGATCTGCGTGGTTGATATTGGGAAAATGTTAGATGTTTTGAGGAAATACCCAAAAATACCCCAGTTAGATGTTTCCAATCTGCGGAGCTTCGTTCAGTTGATCTTAGCGTGGTTCCAGGACGTCTGCAGAAGGGAAAAGCATGATAAATGATGATGGGAAATTGAGGTACAGTTGAACCATATTTTCAGACAATCCAAAAATGGGAATGGGATGATAGGAGATAGCACACATGTTCCTTTGGTGGATCGAAGGGTTTTGAGCTCCGGGTTCATCCGCAACTGCTGTTTGCCTTGCATTGACCTGTAACTGTACATGGTGCAGATGTGCTGTCCATCAACAGTATGAGTATCCATTTTGGAATTCACAAGCTCATAAATCTTGGGCTTGCTTTATCAATTGCCGTCGGATCAAAGAGATCCAACGTGAGTTAACGAAGCTTCAGAAAAGATGCATTAGAGCAGAGGCAGAGGATTGGTCAGGATTGGTTCATTCAACAATCCGTTTCATGGTGGCGATGACCCGTCACCTCAATGGCAGAGTTCATGCCCTTTAGATGAGATGATTTGCCAATCTACTTGAAGCTTCCCTCCTGAAATATGTTGATGCAATGCCAGGACAAACATGTCCCAAGGGCCACTGCAGAAATGCTATGTGATGTGTAGAAAACATGATTTAATGTCAAGACTTGACAAGATATGAGTTATGAGATGTTGAGTTTTAACATGTTAGCTAGACAACCTCAGTGTGTCGTTTTTGGTGGTGTATATGTTTGCTTCATATAGCTCCCTTCTTACTTCTTCCCGGACAACATGGATGAACGGAAAATCTCCAGGCCTGCAGGGTTTTCATTGCTATGTGGGCGACTTGTGCCGTGTACTTTGTCCTGTACCCCCCCCCAGCCGGGAAGGAGCACCGTACAGCAGTCTGACACGCGCCGTATCCCGTCAAAACTTGGGTAATGTTCCTTTATTTGTTGGGCAATGTTCATCAATCCATGAATAGGGTTTCACACACCATTACACAAGGAATATATTCTGGAATGGATGGGGATACGCCATTCATCTCATGTAACTTGATCAAATGGCACATATAGATATTCCCCCAACTTCATCCTCCACAAGTCACCGTCTGGGCCCCCAAACGATGGCTAAGTCGGATTATAGCTCCAGTAAGTAGAATTTATATTAATCACATAGTTCACCAATACAGTGATTTTTTGAATCCATTTGCCTATCAATGGGGACCCCAGCAGGTGCTACTGGACTTGGCCAAGAGATCCAAGAAAGCCTTTTGGGCTTTGACGGAGTATGGCAGATCCATGGGTGAAGCTGGCGAGTTAACTTCAACCGCTGGGAAGATGGGGACATGACGACAAATCCCCAGCAATCACGCATATTTTATCGACATAAATTGGGATTCATGGTGATTTAGTAAACCAAAGAGAGGGATTCAATCAACAAACAGAAGGGTTTTTTTTTCACAACACAATCCGGAATTTACCAAACAAGATGGATTGAACCAACAAACATGGTGAGTGCGCCGACAAAGAGTTGGATTCAGCGAACAAATTTGATGGAATTGTGCACCAATATAGGGCATGATTTTATCAGAAAATCATCTGGCTATAAATAAGAAAGAGGCTAAACTCTCCGTGTAGGAGGTATGTATTCGAGCGACTTTTCATGTAAAAACATGCATCTTGATATGTAAAACAATATAGTGAACTTTCAAAAACAATAACATGGGAATTAGTTCATATGTGAAAGCATGCTGGGACATGAAGGGGTGGTATTCATGACATGATGGTTGATACCTGTTCTAGAAACATCTAGATCATCTAGGCTCTCAGTTGTGGGGTATATGTCACGCCCAGCTCACACAACGGAAGATGTGCAAAAATATGCTGACATTCTTGATTCTGGCCAATTTATTTATTCCTGATTATTGCAAACGGTTTTGCATCCAACCACGTACTGTTATGTGGTAACTAGCTGGATTTGGATGCTCTTTTGGTCTCGCCATCGCTCAAGCCCTCCGGATGAACTTCTTGTATTTTCGTGCTTTCATGCAAGCAGTGACGATGACAACAGGTATCCTTTCCAACTTTCTTTGGTTCATGCCATTTTCCTAAACAAGTACCCCGCTTTGAACGATGACGAAAACGATAACGAAACGATAAGCATTTCTTGACAAAATGTCCTTCGCTGATGGATGGCCCAGATGTGAAAAGATTCTTGAGATGATTCTTTGCCCTTCAATATTGTCACTTGCTTATTGCGATCTTTTCGCTGCTATGCATATTCTCTTGCAGCGCCCATTGCTTTAGTCCATCTCGGTTCATCTCGGGCACGCAGATCGTAAAACTGCACCTGCAGGTCTGGGACTGGTGGCAGCTGTCCACGGGGCCCGTGAGCATTCTGTATTTTCTGATGATCTCATTGACTTGGCCGGGGTGCACACGTGGGCCGATTTCCTGGACAGCTGCCACCGGTCAGAGAGATGCGGTTTGACGATCTTTTTGCTAGATGAGGAAAGCCAAGGCATTGGACCATGTCGACGGTTTGGCTTAGCTACGGAGACGCTGGCCAAGCAGTGGAAGGCCTGGAGTATGTCGCTGTGAGAGCTCATCCGGGCTTCTTCCAACAAACTGAATTCAAAACTTGTTTCTGAGCTTGAGACAGGACGGTGCAACTGTGATTTGCAGTTGCATTGGCAGGTATCATACCATGCCATACAGTTGGAGCGCTGCAAAAGAACGCACAAGGCAGTCAAAGACGCTGCAGATGCTGAAGTTGTGTAAAAAGTTTTTCCCCATGCATTTTGCAAAGGGAACCAAATGATGGTACCAGGATATACTGTAAAACATTGTAAAACGATATTAAAACGATATAGCGAGCTCCAAAAACGATAATTTTGACAAAAAAAACGCATTTTTCAATTGAGGTTTTGTCGATCGTTCAAATGGTATTATCATAAACCCAGTGATGGTATGGGAATATCATGGGATATGATATCATGGAATATGTAGGTCAGGTGGCAATGGAAGACATATTTCAGGGTGACACACACCATATCCGGATATTTGTGGTACATATATGTATACACACAGCACACATATATCTATCTCTATCTCTATATATATATATATTCATGCTTACATAGTGAGATACCAAACCAATATCTATGGTTGGTGGTTTCAATATTGCTGATATCGTTGATATTCAACCACAGGATTGGGATGATGTTCATCGATGACTCCAATGGCAATCGATTTATTCAAACCATGGTCGCTGTGATGCGGGGACACCTGTTTCTCAGCCCTCAGATTGGCTGTGGATTTGGGGATTTGGATGGATTTGGGAGTTCCTTTCTTTTGTTGGACATTCATGACATTAGGGCTGACCAACTGACCAACTCCATCAATTTCCAGAACACGTTAGGTCGCCCGATGGCTTGGTTGCAGCACTTTTGGCTCAGCAATTCATTGTGTTTTTGGTGATGTGTCTCAATTGAGTTTATATCAAAAAGCAAGCCCGACCATCAATCCAAAGAATTACAATGAAATATGTTCCTTTGCTGAGGCCAATCTTGAGTGGATATCATGGATTATAGTTGTCCAATTCTTTGATCACGTCCTGTTTCATCCAAGATTGGTACACTCGGGATCACCAGAATACAGTAGAGTCAAGCAAACTGTTGGTTTTTGACAATTATTGCGTTGTTTTCTTTCCCACCAGGTATGATAGAGTCAGACAAACTTGTTTACACAGACATGAATTGAGCGTTGATGTGGCCTTTGGCTACATGTACCTCAAGTCATCGAATACAACAAGGCAGAGTTTTTTATTTTATTATATTTTCGTGAGATATCCATTTAATCACCATTTTGTATTGGTCAAATCAACCCCCGTGTTTATTTATTGAAATTTGTTCATGGCCACAGCGGCCAAATCACGCCACCCCGAGATGGGCGTGACGTGGCTCACTGCAGTGTGCATGCCTCAATATTAGCAGTGATCTGTAAGTCCTTGGTGATGAGTGATTATAGGGCCATATATGACTATAAAGTATTATTTAACACTATATAATACTATAAAATACTATTTAATACTATAAAATACTGTTTAATACGATATACCACTATTTAATACTATAAAATACTATATAATACTATAAAATACAATAAAAAAAATTGTAATACTATATATATATATATTTATACACATTGCATTAAAGTACCGTAAATTACTTATATATATATATGATCGATTTTGGGTGACTATGAAATGACCCATAATGGGAACCCCATTCTCACGGTTTAACCGGGACCTTGCTGCTTGTTTGAGTTTGCCTCAAAGTGGGAGATGGGTCTTCAGTTTGTGCCAAGTGTCATCGGTTTTTTTTCCTACACGTCACCAAATGAAACCTTTTTTTTGGAGAAGCACGAGCCAAATGGTTCCTTTCCCATGATTTAAATGTCCCTAAGTGCATTGATACTGAATCTGTTGTTTTTTTGGAACCATTGCGGAGGCTCGCCTTTCCAGGTGTTTTCCTTCGCCGGCCAGACTCGTTGCAGGATCCTGGGCTCATGGGATTGCAAATCACCATTTTTATTGGGAAAACTCACTATAAATGGCCATGTTCAATAGCTATGTTAGTCATTACCAGAGGGTACAAGTTGTGTATCCCCAGATCGCCTTCACCAAATCCGAACTCACAGTGAACGGAACTATATAGGTAACTAGCTGCCGAGTCTTGTGTTGATGGGACGTTGCATGCAAGCATGAGACTCAAACGCTTTTGATTTAATCAGTCCAATCTGTTGCGACACGTGCTGATGCTGACACCTGCCCCACTGCATCCCTGCACGACGTTGGCCTTTTTGCTCACGGAGAATATCGTTGGTGTGCGAAAACAATTCATGATGTCGGGAGTCTCAGATGAAGATGCGGTTGGTCAAATCTGGCTCTTTGATGAACCCCAAACCAGAAGCCATTCCCCAACATCGCCAACCCATGCATAGTTAGTCCTGCTGCGATGAGTTGGACCACCAACCAGTTCCCATTTGGACATATTTGGATGCTATGTGACTTGTCGTACTTCACCTTCCACTTTTTGGGTACCCATGCAATGCGTGCTCTCAAAAGCACCTGCAAGGCTTACCCACTTTTGTAACTAAAAGAGGTGTGCAACTGACGAACATGATTTGATGTGTTTGTTCACCTCTCCATTTCGCCGAAAACCAGTGCTAGAATGTCAAGAAGATACAATCTGATATACAGTGATGGGCTCCTATACTATAGATCCGAGGGTTATCATCGCCCACAGCTGGGGGTTGACTCCGAGTCGAACTGGCTGGAACCCATTATTCTCACCATGGACCCTAAATGTCCCATCAGAATTGGCAAACATGAGCCAACATGTATTTATGTATTGTTATAAAGGCTAAATCCAAATTTCTTCGGATAAATGGATGATCTAGGTGCTTTATGGTGTTTTGTGTTTGTTGTGGACATTTGACATTAGCTCATACTTCAGCAGAGTCAAGATGTGGCAAAGACCTACGCTACGAAGGCGGAGGACGTTGACTTTTGGTTTGCTGCAGGTGGGCGTGTTGCTCAGTGTCCTTTTTTTGCTGAGAGCGCCTGAGCGTAGGGTTCTTCTAAAAAAAGGAGCTGAAATTTTACATCTTCACACTTCACATCTCACATTTGCACATATTGCATCTTCACATCTTACATATTCACATCTTATGTCTGCACATCTTACGTCTTCACATCTTACAATACGTCTGCAGATCTTACGTTTTTCTCTTCTCTTCCCTTCTCTTCTCTTCATTTTTTTTATCTGTTTTTCTCTGTTTTTTTTTTCTGTTCTTCTCTGTTTCTCTATTCTTCTCTGTTCTTCTCTTCTCTTCTCTATTTTTCTCCGTTTCTTCTTTTCTCTTCTCTACTCTTCTCATCTCTTCTCTTTCTCTTCTCTCTCATCTGCTTATTTCTATTCTCTCTGAAGGCCGTGTGGCCACGGGCGAGCAGGAAATTTGCGACAGTTGCGCACGAAATGAGGTTCGATCGCCAAACACTTAGGAAAATAATGCGATTTTGACCAGCCATGCGCGACCCTTAAGCACGAAATGAGGTTCGATTGCCACAAAAAAGATGATGTAAAATTAAGATTTACGTCCACGCTCCGTCCGCAGCACGTTCCGCAAGCATAATGTTAGGTTTTCTTCCGTGTTTTCTTGTCTCGCGGCACGTTCCGCAAGCATAACATGAGGTTTAGCTGTATGCGGGCGAAAGGTTCGCAAGCACAACATGATAATTCTCTCTGCATGCTTTGTAGTACGAGAAGAACGGGGAAGTAATATGAAGTATATATACAATTACTTTCTGAAACTTTGTAGTGCCAAGTGGGAAGTACTTTGTGCAAGCTTTGTAGTACTGCTCTCTTCAAGCTTTGTAGTACAAAGTACTGGGAAGTAATCTGTGTAAGTAGTACGAAGTAATACTGGGAAGTACATTGTGCAAGCTTTGTAGTACAAAGTACTTTGTGCAAACTTTGTAGGGCAAAGTACTTTGTGCAAGCGTACAGAGTAGTACTGGGTAGTGCTTTGTCCAAGCTTTGTAGTACAAAGTAAGTAGTACTAGAAAATACGTTCTGCAAGCTTTGTGGTACGAAGTAGTACTGGGAAGTACTTCGTGCGGGCTTTGAAGTAAAAGTAGTACTGGTACTGGGCGCCTCTCGTAGCCACCTCTCGCACCCTCTTCTCGCCCCACCTCTCGACCCCCTCTTGCCCCCTCGAGCCCCGTCAGCAAGCTGTGTAGTGTGAAGTAGTGCTGGGAAGTACTTTGTGCAAGCTTTGTTGTGTCAAAGCGTCTGTGTGTCTAAGGTGTTTGTGTGGAAAGGCATTTGTGTACAAGCGTCTGTGTGTAAAAGGTGCCTCTGTGTGCAAAAGCGTCTGTCTGCAAAAGCGTCCGTGTGTAAAAACGGCTGCGTAAACGTTGCCGTGGGTAAAGGCGTCTGTGTGTAAAAGTGTCTCTGTGTAAATGCGTCTGTGTGTAAGGGCGTTTGTGTGTAAAAGTAAAAGCGTCTGTATATAAAAAATCATGCGTGTAAAGCGTAAAAGTGTGCGTGTGAACCATCTGAAAAGATGTAAAACTTCTAAGTTTCGCAGGGGGCCCATGGGCACTTGGATGGCATGGGCCAACGAAGACCCATCCAAGTTGCTGTGCAAACGTACCTGCAATTTTTTGAATTGTGATGGGGTGTGGCCAACCCAAAAACCACCATGCCGTTTTTCAACGAGAATCACAACAGGATTTTTGAATATTTTTGAATTCAGCACATGAACGGATGAAGGTGACTTCTCATGTATCATTCTGCACAGTTGGCGCAATCTGAGACTGCGGTGAATCTCTTGTCCATTCCAATTTTCTTCTTATATTTCGGAGTTCTTCGTGGCTTCTATTGATTTTATTCCATTCTTCAAGGTGGCGACGAAAGAATTTTCCTTCCACTCCACACCAAACACCCTTCTGTTCCTGTCAGGTGTAACTGGATTTGTTTTTGCACGTCAGATGCACTCCACAGCAGAATTTGCAATGACAGTTCTGAGCAAGTGTGTGTAAAAGCGGTTGTGTGTAAAAGCGTGTGCGCGCGCGTGTGTGTGATTGAAATCTATGTATAAAGGCCTCTGTGTGTGTAAAGACGTTTGTGTGTAAAAGCGTTTCTGCGTAAGAGCGTTTGTGCGTAAAAACGTCTGTGTGTAAAAGTGTCTGTGTGACATCTTCAGATCTTACATTTTCTCCATGGCTGTTTTTTCCCCTCATTCGCTCTCTTTCTACCACCCCGTCTCCTTTATACAGCCTTCCCCTTGCAATGTTTATTTTCTTGCTTTCGTTCTGTATCAGACATATATGCTTCAATGCGTCTCTTCAGCTTTCTTTCCTCTCAATATCGTGACATCTTGCCTCTTTCATCTTTCTGATGACCAACTGCTACATTTTCCATTGTTATCATTGCCTTTTCTTCTGCTATCTTATGATTCATTATAACGTACTTCTTACATATTTATATTACATTGTGTTTATACTTACATCTGAGTAACTTGCTCCTCTACGCTCTCGGGCCATCCGTCGTCTAGTTCCTTTCAGTTTTTGTGGGTTAAATTTAAGTATAATTATTTATTATTTGAAACCCTTTGGATCCTTGCGTTTGATTGGTCAAATCATTGCTTAAGCAAGCATAAGTTTGGCATTTTTCCCGAAATATGTTGAGGAAATGCAAAGAATCGTATATAGCGATGGCGGCACAAGCCAGTGGTCAAGGATTAGTGAATGGGTTTTGGGTTTTGACTTATTAGCCAACTTAACTTTAGTGAGGTCCGGCCGGTCGGGGGCCAAATCTTTGTGATTCCAAAATGGTTGTCGGGCAATTGCTGGTTTTGGGTTCGATCTAGCCAAGCCTGTCATAATGTTCTTGGACGTCGTATGAGAACTGCGCGCCACTCGCAAGCTTTACCAACACATGACAACCCATTAAAGAAATCGAACTCTCTAGGTCACCGTAAACCTTGCTTGTGGATTACAGTAATTAACAAGTCTTGAACCACCAGTTTCTGGTCTGCAGGTTTTGTTCGCCGTTGAAGTGGCTGTCCACTCCAGTGGAAATGTGGAGAGCCGTGAAAGACGCTGAGATGGTGAAAATATGTGACAATTATATAGGGGAAAATCGACTTGGGATATAATGGGTACAGTACAATGGTTAACTAGTTTAACAGGGAAAATGTTCATAGATTCATAAAGCATCGAATTTAGGGGTATATATCAATGTTCAGACAAACCCAAATTGATCAATCAAAAACTGGTGGATTTAATTACTCATCAACAATGAGACATGATGGGAAACATCCGGGGCATATGCGGATAAGTATATCAAAACCCTCGTGGATATGAAGAAAAACATAGGAGAACAAATGTTGCCAACATGTTCTATACGTTTCCATACCCAGTTCATGGTTGATTTTGTTTGTTACCCTCCAGTAAACCAACATAACTATGGAAAATCACCATTTTTAATGGATAAATCAACTATAAATGGCCATTTTCAATAGCTATGTTAGTCAGTACCAGAGGGTATGTAAAATCTAAGACACGAGAGACGGCACGCGTCCTGGAGCTAAGAAGCGTCCTGCGCGTCCTTTTTTGTTGACCTTCCTGATGCCGAATGAGACAACCAGGGTGATTTTACCAACATATTGATAGGTAACCTGGTTACAATATGGTAAAATCACTCAGGTTACTATGTAACCAATATGGTAAAATCACCATCAAATAATATGTCGGGGATGTCTGGGGATGGTTATCTGACAGGTGACTGGAAGATGAGGGTGATGTTCCATTTGCAGTATGAAACGTGATGTATTATGTATCTACACAATCTGTCTGGCTATTTCAGATTTCGTCGCGGCTTGGCTGTTGTGCAGAAACGTGGCAGTGGAAGATCCCCGTTTATAGATGTTGTTCGTTGATTTTCCCACTAAAACCTACATTTAATCGGGGATTTCCCAGCCAGCCACATTTGATTACTAGGAGGGTTAACTTCTTTGATCCAAAAAATATACAAGAGAAATGTTGCAATGTGGCCGGTTCGTAGAGTCGCTAAGGAAACCACTTCGTGAGGAGAGAAAGGCGCGCGGGGGTTCCTGTTGATGCCTTGAGTTGTAGACTGGCTCACCACCAATCTCAGCTAGGCTAACGGCTGGGAGAGTTACTCATTACAGTAGATATAATATATATATTACCAGATATTGCCACTATATATGATATATATATATGCTATGCACAGATATTGGATATGATGATGTATATTATACCTATTGCCTTAGAATCTGGTGACTGCTTGGTGGTTTCAAACATGTTTTCCATCCTGACCTGAGATGATTTGCCCCAAGGAAACCGGAGACAGACGTGGATCATTTTAGCCACACATCACAGATGAGATTGATGGATCAAAGCGTTTGATTCCGCTTAACCAAACATTTAAAAAATACCTGGAATCATCCCAGAGTAGAAAGAAACTACCCCAGCCATGGCTGCACAATTTGGATTTGTACAAACATGGTGTGCCTTTGAATCCACTGGTTTAGCATCACGTTGGCTAGTCCTAGTTAAACAATCATAAATTGGAGTATCCGCTATCTTTGAACACACCAATAATGTCATATTGTTGGCATTTGTTGGCTGTATATCCCCAGTTTACAGTTGGCCCCATAAAATATCACCCTGAAGAAAACGGTCAACGACCACGTTCATCACCAATTGCCCAGGGATTTCGCTATGTTAGTTTACTGGAGGTTATGTGGGGTTGTCTGAAAATGGGCTATATCCCCTTTTTTAGCATCAATGGTTGCCATTTAAATAGGGATGTTTAACCAATGGATGGAATGAAGTACCCTATTTTCAGATAAACTGTGCCAGGAGATTTGAATGCTCCAAACGAGTGCTGGTCACAGAATGTCCACCCTCCGTCGATGGTTGGGCTGCTCAGAAGCTCCAGAGGCTGCATCTCGTTGCGGAGAATCAGTGATTTCAAAGGGCTTCAAGGGAAAATAGAAGTGGAAACCAGGTGAAAAAAAAAAATCGATGTGTTTTCACAAAATTCTATGAATTACAATTTCTACAGTATGATATACAGGTAGGTCTATAGATAGCTCTATAGATAGGTCTATAGATGGGTCGCATGGTGATCCATGGCCGCCTCAATGGGCCGAGGCCAAGCTGTCTGCGAGTCAGCCAAAGTGCTGAAAGGCCACTGGTCGTCCTGGGTCCTGACGATGATCCCCTCATGATGATATCATACTGTTGGTTACATATGGAGGTTTCCTAAAATGCTGGTACCCCCAAATCATCCAAAATCAAAGAATTTTTGTATTGAAACCTCAATATCCATACATATCCCAGTATATGTCTGAAGTTCCCCATGTATCCCCTGTTGATGTTGATGATGGTGGCTCAACATTCACCTATGTGTGAGCGGCGTCAAGATCCTTGCTTCCTGTTACTCTGAAAGCCCAAATCCTCTCAGATGAGCCTACCGCAACTAAATTTATCCCATTACATCACATTTCATCCCCATATGGTGGTTGACTATGGCTTATCAACGTACGCATTTGTCACTGGCGAATGGACACCATTTTAATTCATTAATAAATATCAGAGGCGGCCAGAGTTTTGACCATCTCTCGGTTTCTTGCCCATACAAGGTCAGACCCTCCTGGTGGCAAAGTTGATGCAGAATTTAGATAAATTTGGCTAAGTGTGATTTACTAGTGATTATAATCACTATAACCCCATAAACGGTGGTTAAGTATGAATTCAAAGCCACTTATATCCAAATTATATAGTATATATAATATATATATATATACACATATTATACATACATATATATATGTATATCTATAGCCACTGGGTTTTATAAATCAACAAACATCACTTGGGGCACATAGGCTCGGCTACGCATAGCCCCTGCGTGTGGACTCCTGCAGACACAAAAAAGCTGGGCTGCCTAGACCGGCATGGCTTGTTGCTGGTGCTGCAAATCCTTAAAGCAGAATGATAGAAGTACCATTGGGATATGTAGTATATCAATGATGTTAGAATGTTATCATGTACAATCAATTGGATCCATTATTACCAGAATGGACCATCATTAGGATATGTAGAATGTTGGTATAATTGGTGATACTAAGATTCTAACATGTACTAACAATTAAAAAATAGGATAGATAGAATTGTTAGTACATGCTAGTACTTTGACCAAACACATCCAAGTATTATTGGTGATGGATAAAATTGAATTTGTTTAGTGCAATCGTTACCTATTTGGTTGGCGCTTTTATCTGTCCCTTCCATCATCCCTTTATTAACAATTGTGATGATTTCAGTTGATTTTATTCGGAGGAGAGGCGCAAACCCTCCAACCCTTTCATGGAGCATATGATTTTCTCCTGGCGAGACAGGTCGGACATCTATATATTATAGAAATGTCCTTCAGAAATTGATGTTCAATGATGTTCACACTTTCACGGCCACAGAAGCAGTGAAACTTCTCTCTCCTTTTCGCCTCCAAGCAAGGAACACGCCTGATGTGTGTGCGCTGGACACCCACGATCCCTGCTATGACGAGAACTTCTATGACCCTGGTAGAGGCAGTCTTTCGCAAAGCATTTTCCACTGCATATTGGTCTAAGTTGGAAGACACAAATGAAAACGCCATGAGTCTCAGAATGTTTTGTGCACATGTACATGTTGACTGGGTCATGTGGACACTTTGGTACTTTCAATGATTCAACAAATGGTTTCAAAATATATATATATATTATATAATTTATTTTAATTTACATTTAGCCATGTTGATGTTGATAATTTGAGTGCAGAATCCGATCCATTGATCCCTTGCCGCAAGTTCAGGCCCTGGAGACTGATAACCGCGGATGGTTTTTTTGTGGCACGAGAAACACTGCGATCTACGAGAAAAAAGGGAGATGTTGAATGATTTGGGCTGATGTTTTACAGGATCTCAGGTCACTTGGGCTCATGTTTTCTTTCATAGAATCTAGCCTGTCATCTATGACGATGGCTCTCCAAACCCTACAACCTCTTGAAATTTGTGATCCTTGCACGCCACGTGGTGCCAGAGGATCGGTCAAAATCTAAAGTCCTTGGAAGCACAGAAGTGTTTATCATTGAAGGCAGCAAACCATCCGGCCTTGGGGTGCATAATTTTGACATTCTATAGCCACATCATGCTATACATAAACGGTCTATAATGTTTATACAATAGAATGTCCTTTTGTCTGCATCGGATGATGACAGACTTTCCTGCAAAGCCAAAGTGACCATTCTCGAAAGATGTTGAGATCTTGTGTCGATTCTCCAAGTCGCTTGGCCAAAGAATTGCAATACCCAGCCAAGAAAATTGATAGATCCTCATTCACAAGCTGTTGTTGTTTTCTTGAATATCTACTGAATCTACTGGTTTACTGATGTTTACTGTGCTTTGAAAAGGTGCGCCCCAACGAGAATGATTTGGAAAGCTTTCTATCTCAGCCATTTAAACTCTGCTATGTGTGTCTGACATTAAGGTGTACCGGTCTACCCAAAGAGGAAATTGATGAGCCAGTGGACTGAAATAGGGTATATACCCCATTTCAGTCAAACCGCTGTGGGGTTGTATGTACTGTACCTGATACTACTTAGAAATCCTATCATGCAATGTCAGTTTGGTCAGCTCCTGCAGGACACAGATGAGGCCAGGAGAGCGACTCCGCTTGTTCCAAGAGCTGAGTTTAATTTGAAATTTTAACGGTTCCAACGTTAAGATGGAATTTATATCACCGGCATAAAACTCAAACATATTCATAGTCCATGTTTATTTGGTGTGTTTGGGTGTAGAAAACGAACAAACATGTCAATTTAAAGGGTTGTCTCGGTGCATCACTATGGTTGAGACATGGCTCATGTTGTAAACTGCTTTGGCTCATAAGGTGAACAAAACATCAACGACACATGGTGAGATATGCAACCTATTATGTTCAGTCTATCAGTCTGGACTCAGCATGCTTTTGGGGGCATCAAGAGTAGAACGGCTTCTAGCTGAGGGTTCTCGTATCAGCAAACTTGTTTTCTTTTGATATGAAGTTGATATTGTGACAAGAATGACAAGCAACTACACATGTTAACTTCAACAGGGTTGCTCATAATAAAACATTCTAGCTGACGGTTGCCACTTGGCGAGCCTCTTCGCTTGACCATCCATGTCGGACGTGTGGTCTCTGAGGCTTCTGCACAGCGATTTTTCTTCAGAAATCCTCCATGGGAAAAATCTTAACAGGGGAGAACCTGGGTCAAACCCAGGTTCCTGAACAAAAGCATGTTTCAATAGTACAAGTTTGACCCATGGTCGTGGTGTGAGTCTAATGCACCAATTGGATGGTTTATGGTGACCATATTTTTAGAACCCGATAAGGAATTTCGGATTCTAGATGTGTCGTCATGACAAAGTTCCCAAATGGATATTTAGGTTATTATAGCAGGTTCAAAAAATAATCAGATAGTTAAAGTTGGTTTCCCGTATTTTTTCCTTCGGCCTACCCATCAAAAAAGCAAATGATATCCCACAAAATATTCCACTTAAAATCTCTCCCTGTTTTTTGTTTAGCAATTCGTGCGCCCACAACTTTGTTGGCTAGATCGCCAGAAAAAAAAAAAAACACAATTGTTCTCGGCATTTCCCCCAGTTCAATCCTCATGTTTTGTTTTGTACCGCCATGTGCACCCAGTCTATACTCACTATAGCCAATTACAGTGCCATTATAATGATATTATATATGGTAAGGCCATTTAAATATGTGGAGGGCAGGCCAGACCACGAGGGCCCGGAGGTAGTATGAAATACCAGTTCGCATATTTAAATGTAGTTACCGTAACGTTTAAATGAATTGGATTCCGTATGTTTAAATGACTGGACGGGCCAAGGAAAACCTTCCCGGAGGTAGTCTAAAATACTTGTTCGTATATTTAAAAGTCCGTATATTTAAATGTAGTTACCGTATATATAATTATCGAAGGAAGTTTAGAAGTGAAACTTCCGACAATATGGACAGTTGAAAAGCAGAGGTGAGAAGAGTCAGAAGAGAAAAGATCAGAAGAAAGAAGAGGTAGATGCGCGAAAAGAT
>Ga0126342_10003395_pt1 | contig 26264 bp, 19 predicted proteins | sample Cyp1metagenome_FD_92528 | JGI IMG/M metagenome (GOLD analysis project Ga0126342, IMG submission 92528) | Coral microbial communities from Lord Howe Island, Old Settlement Bay, Australia - Cyphastrea 1 metagenome | ecosystem: Host-associated > Invertebrates > Cnidaria > Coral ...
ACCGTAAAAACCCCGGCAATACTAAATATGTATTCGACGGACATTGGTTTATGGAAATTGATGGAAATTGTTAAAAACACGAGGTAAGCGATGGGACCTTCCCAAATTAGCGATACCCCTTTTTAAGGTAGTTATGTCATCATATTTCTCTAATATCCACATTAGCGATACCCAAATATCACATACTATTCATAGTTCATCACATATATATATAATATACAGTATATATATATTATAATATATACAGTATATATATATATATATATATATAAATGCAGCAGTTTCCTGCAAGCGATACTGCCCAAGTTTACCATATATCATTATAGTACAAACGTGTGGTAAGCGATGGGACCTTCCCAAATTTGTGGATGTCCTTTCCGTGAACCTAGGGTTTTCACAATCGCTCATATATATATATATACATATATACATATATACATATATACATACACATATTTATATGCATGTATTTTTATTGTACGCACATTCATACAATTTCATTGGCACACGTGTTTTTTCCACCGTGGCATCGCAGGTCACCTGCAATACTGCCATTATGTTTGGCCGCTCTTCGTGGAGAAAATGGGAGGGGGCATAGCCCAAATTCATGCATTTTTCTCGGCACATTTGGAGAAATGATCCATTTCAATCTCGCATATTGTTTTTTTTACTTGTTCTTATTTTGGAAATGTTTCTGTGTTTTATTTGTCGTTGGTTCAGTTTTTGTTTGTTTCTGTGTTTGCCAGCCATTACGAGGGTTTTTGACCGGCATATTGATTGGATGTTTTTTTTTCTAATGTTTGATGCATTTTTTGGGGTTCCTGTTGAACAACTACTGATACTGGTAATTTTGGAGACATATGTGCCCTGTTGCACCGCTGTATTATATATATATAATATTTAACTGAAATTTGACTTGGCGTGTAAAAAGTCAAGTCCACAGTATCTAAACTTGGGAAATGAAATAAAGGTGAATTGCAAAAAAATGGTTGTTTAACTTGCAAATAGATGGGCATATTCTATTTGATATTTTTTTGGAAGCACAAAAAGAGGGAAACCATGATTGTGGATCCTACATGTTTGCCAACTCAAACAAAAATGATACTGACCGTAAGACAGTATGGATGTATTTTCAGATCTGAATAAGTGGTGGATACCTGGTGTGAACAACGTGTTTTTTGACTTCATGTTCCCGGGGGCATTTCACTTTTTACGGTTTTCATCATGAAGGCATGTACATGTGGGTCAGAAGTAAGACATATCAACAAAAACTAATTGTCCAAACTTTTGATGATCAAGGAACATATTTTTTTGAAGATTGACTTTTTATCGCCGCCCACACATATTTGTTACAGGAAACAAAACCTGAACAAAATCAATTCCCTTCCTTGTTCTCAACGATTACATTGCCGCAAAAAACATGTAGCATGGATTGATATTGTTTTTTTAAATACATCTGAAAAAATGCCAACCAGTTCTCAGTATTCTGGCCAGTCGTCACCTCTTTGGTCATTATTTTTCAATGACAATTCTCACTTTTTGGTGTTTTCACAAACAAACTTACAAATGGTGGATTGTCCATGTCCATATACTTTACTGGAGGGTATACCCATTTTTGAGACAAGCCCAACTGTGACACATTCCTCAAAGAGGGTTGTTTTTTTTGGCAGAACCTGCCGAGGTTTGTATGACATGCTGAGTGCAAAACAGCACAAACAGCAGTGACAGCACTGAACATGAATCACTTACGTCGGATCCTTGCAGAGTTCGATGGTTTCGCGCCGACTCAAGGGTGAGTTAGGTGACATCAGGTGACCAGAAAAATCCGACGGAGCTGAAGAAAAGATTCGCTTATCCCAATGGGAAATCCATGGAAATCCATTACGACTGGGGAATCTTGGTCCTTTTTTTCGGTTCCAAATCCAAGTTCAGTTGGCACCAGGCTTGGAGGCAGGGAGATCACTGCATTTCCACTCAACACATTTTGAAACCCTTGCAATTCTGGCAATATTGAGTGTAATGTGTAATTGTTCACAAAGTGCATGTGTTCGTAGTCCCTGGGTGGTGTCAAAAATGGTGTGTCTTCATATCCTGACATGTTGCCGAAAGTGCTTTTTCAGCGCTGTATGAGTCAAAACCCTGGTACTCTAAGCACCCTCAAATGGCTGATTTCTGGATAATTATTTCAGACAAATATGATAACAGTATAATTTTGAGCCATCCCTAACTGCCGAAACCAATGCTGCGAGCTTTGCGAGCTGCGCCGGAATGTTCGGCGACAGCGAATTATGCCGTGCCTACCTAGGGTCACCTGGCGTCCTGTGCTCTGAAATCACCCTGGATTGGCTGATATGTTTTGATGTTGCCATTGGTAAATCCACCATGTGGAGAATCTACTGGGAATGAATAGCTTTTTTTTTTGGGACAATCTGAAGCAAATCCAAGTAGCTTGAAAATCAGTGCGGGTTTCTGGTTTTATTTGGTGTATTGTGTTTTCTTCAATATGATCCTCCCTTATATATTTCTGGGGAAATTATAACGACCTCACTGCGACCTCACTGGAATCATGGTTAATAAGAGGAATCATCCCAACATGGCCTTATTTCAGGTTAGTGAATTATTGTAATTTGCCCAGATATTTGTGATCATGATTCAGCTTCATTGATATTTTTTCAGGGGAAGTTGAACCCACCACCCAGGGATAACCAGGGCGTGTTAAAAAGATGGGGGATGCTCCTGTTACCGTTGCTAACCCGTAGTGGAATACAGAGAAAGCATGAAATCAACCAGAAAAACAACCAGAAAATCAGCCGTGAAGTATCAATGCTAGAGCAACTTATTTGGTTTTCGATGTATTTCGCAGATATATTTATATAGGGTGACTATACAGGCAATGACAACTGGTGATTGAAATCATATTCCCATAAGAGAATGGAATTCAATCAAAGTGAAATGGGGCTGCAATCAATATGTCCTCTGGTAAACTAACATAGCTATATGGCAAATATATAACCATTTTTGATAGGTAGATACAAATGACCATTTTCAACAGCTATGTTCAATTAGCAGAGGGAAACTTCTTGGGGAGTTCAATGATTTTCATTTTGCATCTCTGCCTGATGGATGATGATGGGAGATCTATTGCATGGCCATGGTCAAGGAAGCCTGAAACTTAACTTCAGCGGATGTTTCAGCTACTGTACATTTCTGAGTACAGGAAACTAGGATTGCCAGAGGACGCGAATACATGTCCAATGCTTTGATGACCTAATTCGCGTAGTCGGAGGCATTCCTTTAAAAAGACACCGTGATGATTGTTGAGAACTTGCAGCATCTTGCAGTGGAGTTATCACTATATGAGGATCAAAGTTCCCTGTAACATTTGTTATGAGGGAATACTTTATGTTTTTTTGCACAGTGTTGAACGGCTCATTTGGCGATTCGAGACACTCCTATTGTTTCCACTTGCTCGTCAACGCTCTGAAGATTTTGAAAGACACTGTTGCTGATGGGCTATCGACTTGAGCTTCCCAACCACATGATGTACCCTCTGGTAATTTAACATAGCTATGGAAAATCACCATTTTTAATCGGAAAATCCACTATAAATGGCCATTTTCAATAGCTATGTTAGTTTACCAGAGGGTAGTGTTTTCATGTGTTCTCTCTGTCTTCCTGCTGAAGAATTCCGAATCCTTGATGAATGCCATGGCCAGTCCTTTGATTCTGCGCCAGCTCCGACAGTTGGAACTGCGATATCCACCGCTGGACCGAGAAGTCACTATCTGAATACCCTCTGGTAATTTAACATAGCTATGGAAAATCACCATTTTTAATGGGAAAATCCACTATATATGGTCATTTTCAATAGCTATGTTAAATTACCAGAGGGTACGTATATTTGATACATTTTGATTCATACTTCAATTGGATCATAGGTAAGTGCTGATAAACTATCATCATACACGACGCCTGTAGGGATAATATTAATTATTTCAAAATAAAGAATCTTGGGTTCGTTCCTTGTATGATTCCTCAAGTGAATGATTCGTGAATTAGTGAGTGGAACATACCCCCTGACGCAACAGGGATAGACCCCAGGGATCATACAAGTTGACTGCATGCATGCAACGATGGTCTCAGGAATGCAACTTTGCAGATACTGATCAAATATGATCAAATTAACAACTCATAGGGGGCCCAGATATTTTGGTGATGTTGATATTTGCTCGCATGCCCTAATGAGCATAGATATGGAAAACCCACCAGTTGTAGATCATTTCCTTGGTACGCCATGGGTTTTCCATATCTATGTCAGTGATTTCCAGGGTGTATCTAAGCATTTTGTTTCGCTTCTGCTTCCGCCTTTAGATTCTAATAGACCCGATTTTGATATTTTGGAGGTCATCCCGATTGGAAAGGTCCAAAGGTTATCCCCAATGGATGAATCAGCATTTTTCCTGATGTTGTTCCCTGGTTTACCACGGTTAACCCTGAACGGCTTCACTGCGGATGATGTCCACCGTGTGTCGAAAGTATGTCGATCTGTAGCGAGGGGGATTTGAGAAAGAAAAACATTGGTAGGTAAGCAAAACAAAGCTGATTTCAGTTGACTTATATGGCTATGGATCAATACCTATTAATACCATTTTTAGTGGGATGAACATCCATTTACCAGCTATTTTGATGTTCACTAGGGGTACAAGGTTTTGACACACTGCCATATATATATAATAAGAGATATAATGAGTTGATAGCAATATCAACTGGAATGCTATATATATAAAGTTTATATGATGGACATCTGGCCCCGGCAATTCAAATAAGGTATGAAACATGAACAGCAAAGAGGATGCAAACCCCGATGGTTCTTGTTTGAATCAATTTGAATCAAATTGGCAATTTTTGTGAATCTTAGTTGTGGATTTAGAAGGTGCGAGGTCGGACTGGCAGAATTTTTTCGAGCCAGAGCCGTGCAATTCAAGATTGAACAGGACTCCCCAGGCAAGTTGCATGCGCTCGAACATGCCAGCAAAATCTGGGAAGAACTACTTCTAGTGGGTTGTGTGACCAGTAGCTATCCGACTATAGTCGGGGTACGTGATAAGATACTTTTGGAGACTCATTTTGCATCATGATGGACCAAACACCATGCGACGTAGCGGGGTCCCTGGCTTGCCCCCACATTTCCAGGCGAGTTCCGGTACTCATTACCTACGTCTTACCAGAGGTACCGTACCCACTTTACGTAGCTGACATGTCCACAAAAAATACCAAGTCAATTTGAGAGTAAATCAGCTGTTTCTTTGAGGACCCACTCGCGCAAAAAATAAAAGCTCCGTCTCAGTAGCAACTTCCTGAAATGTTGATGTTTTTGATGTTGATCCAAAAAAAAAGGCCTTATTCAACCTAGAATTTCTCTTCCAATTCCATCCGAACAACAGGGACAGCAACAGTTAAACGATCAAACAGATCCCCAACCGGGGGTGGATCCAGAATGATCCAGAGCCATGGGTTGCACATTGACCCCATACCCTTTTGGAAGGATGCACCCATGTAGTATACCCTCTGGTAAACGTTTACATAACTATGGAAAATCATGGAAAATCACCATTTTTAATGGGAAAATCCACTATAAATGGCCATTTTCAATAGCTATGTTAGTTTACCAGAGGGTAAAGAGTCCTCTAGTGATCAAACATGGCCGCAAAAATCTTTGCTTTGTAGATGATGTTCCGAACTTGGAAATTAGATGACAGCCCTGTTTATAAAATTGCCAGATGGCAGCCTACAGCGATGTCCACAGTTTGCTGCTACCAAATACCTAGGAACATTAACATATTTTCACTGTGAGCTCCTTTTCCACTCATGAGGATCAGTTCCAGCGCTGAACTTGGCATCTGGGGTGTCGTTAGGATTTGAGGGTGTGCTCATACCCCTGCTTCAACATGAAACAACTGCAGGCGCAGCATTTCTTCCCAAAATCTGAAAATGGTCTCCTCTACACTGGTAAAATGGTCAGCTTGACCGTCTCCTATACATAGACTGTAGTACTGTAGTGCTTGGGAATATGTTTCCCGTTTTGTTTACTTGTCCAGACCGACACGGCAGATGTTGAAGAGGATTGAGACCGCCCCGGAAAATATGTCGCCTGGTAGGATTCGGTGCTGCGGCAATCAATGAACTTCATAAGCAGTGCAGTGGAGAACTTATTTGGCTATGGATCAATACCTATTAATACCATTTTTAGTGGGATGAACATCCATTTACCAGCTATTTTTATGTTCACCAGGGGTACAAGGTTTTGACACACTGCCATTTGTCATTCCTCGGGTTGTTGACAAACAAATGAGTCCTCTTTGAAGTGAATCTCTTGTGATATCCTACAAGTCCTACAAGGGATGATGTGAATCTGCTGTTACTTGAAACTTGCGTCGATGAGAAACGGCCTCTAGCTTTCACGGAAATCCATGGAAATCCACGAATTGCAATGGGAAATCTTTGTTGGGAATATTTGGTTTAACGTCTTGGGCTTCCGGATCAACAAAGCCAAGTTATATAAAATTATACGTGTATATATATATATACATGTTTATTATAAACATACATATTACATATATAACTATTATATGTACACATATATATATAGAATACATTTATAATGTTGCATTTGGCAATCAAACATGGCTTGCTGGAAGCCCACCTTTTTTTATCATCGCCACGTTTGACTGTGTTTACCACATCACTTGAAAAGGTCATCCCCGAACGGATCCGAACGGATATTTCCCATTATAATCCATTAAATTGTATATATATGATATTATATATATAATTAGTGAAGATTAGTGAAGATTCACTTTTCTATTTTTTTTGGGAGGGTTACTTTAAGCATCTCTAAGCCACATCCGCTGAAAAAACACTGCGGCTGCACCGGAAATTTCCCCACCGGTCCCGGGGTACGGCTTGGGTGTGCCCTCTCCGGAGTTCTTGCGCAAACAGCTCGTTGAAAATGGAGATTGGAACAATGGGGAGTCAACCAGAAAGGTTGGGAAGTGGCCAAGTTGCATATATATATATATATATCAACCCCATATAACTAGGAGCACGGCATTTAGATGGCCGTGTGTTTTTTTGATTCATGGGAAGTTGTTGATCATGTTTGATGTGCTCGTGCCAATAGGAATTTGTGTGATTTTAGTGTAAAGGCCGTGAACGCCTTAGTTCCAAGCAGAAAAAATAAAACAGTCATTTCGCCTGCACCAAACCTCCATTTTGGGGTTTTCTTCAAAGCCCCCAACTAATTTGTTTTCACAAATTTTCAGCCGTCTTTCGTTCACAGCAGCGCGTGGAACCTAAGATAACGCATGCGTGGAAGTCCAAGAGAACATAGCGTAGCATGACATATGTGTGGAAGTCCAAGACAACGTCCAGGAGCGTAGCATGACGTACGTGTGGAAGTCCAAGACAACGTCCAGGAGCGTAGCATGACGTACGCGTGGAAGTCCAAGACAACGTACAGTAGCGTAGCATGACGTACGCGTGGAAGTCCAAGACCACGTACAGTAGCGTAGCATGACGTATGTGTGGAAGTCCAAGACCACGTACAGTAGCGTAGCATGACGCATGTGTGAGAGAGCCAGTGACACTATTATCCCACTCCACCCCACCCCACCCCTTACCCATGAATACATGCCGCAACCGACAGCCACAGACAGCCACAGCGCCACAGTGTAGCATCTACTTCATGTGCAAGTTCACATGAACGTTAATACATGCCCCACCCCACCCCACCCCAACAAAACACCACGGCAGTCTAAAGGCCCTTGTCATCCAAATATATAATAGTATATATATATACTACATATATATAATATAATATAACTCATGATTATTTTCGAAACCAGCTTTCGCAACATGAATTCCCACGTGTTTGTTGTTGACCAAACTTTGGGGATCCACCATTAATGCAACAATCATACACCTTCACTGGGCCGAGTTAAGGGAGAAACATGCGAGGTTCTGGCGCATGTTCCCTTTGTGTTGCTGACTGGATTGCGATGTTCTTGGCATAGCAGCTAACTGAGATGGCTTTGTTGGGGTATACCCTCTGGTAAACTAACATAACTATGGAAAATCACCATTTTTAATGGATAAATCCACTATTAATGGCAATTTTCAATAGCTACGTTAAATTACCAGAGGGTACTTGGTATGTAAGCAATTCATTGGTGCTTTTGTTTCAAGTTTTGCCAGTCCAAAGATGTCCAAAGAGCCAAGCTGCCACGGATACCTCATGATACCTCCAAGTATCACTAAAATATACTAAAATCACTATGGGGATACATGAAAATCACTATGGGGCATATCAGAGCCTCATCAAAAAAACCATGTCACTTGGCACCGGTCACCGGATCTGGGACTTCACAGCTGTGGATCTGGGAGAAAGCCTTCGATCAGGGATGATGGGATGCTCCTTTGCACCAGCAATTTTTATCGTGGAAAATTATCCTTAAGAAATATATGTTGAAATATTTTGAAGCAAGCTTCCGAACGGAAAACCAATTTGTCAAACATGAGTCCTTGACTATTCTGCCCAGATCTTTCAGATGTTTGCAAACAAGGTACAACAGTTGCAGTGCCAAAAGGCCGGCGGAATCGCCTCAACACGACCCGAATGGAGATGAATGGAGCACATGTGGATGAAGTTGGCCACAACAAGAACTATTTAGTTCACATCAAAAAAAACAAGTACTAGATCTCTGGGTTTCAAGTTCCCATGATACTCGCAACTCAACTCTCATCCATTTGTACAAGAATCCAGGTGACTGCAAGTCTAGGCATTGCGGGGTGCCATGCATTGCCTCCGCTAAAACCTGGGCTGGACGGTGTCAGTCATGAGTACTCTGGGTACCCTCGAAGTCACTCAGAAAATGGATTAAATCTGGCTGAAACCCACCAAGTCCGTCCTCACGCCCCATGGCCGTAGCAAATAGCGCTGACTGCCTAGCTGAATTGGCCGTGGCGGCGCGGAGTCACGGATGTTCTTGCTTGGGAAGATCAGACTCAATTGAGGTCACCCAAAATGGATGCTTTCAGAAGGAATTTCAAAACTGAACATGAGCAATTCAATGGTTTAGGTCCATTCGATGCTCTAACCGCTAGATGCAGATTCTTTGATCCAACAAGCAAATCAAGTTCTCATTTGGGTATGGATCAATACCTATTAATACAATTTTTAGTGGGATGAACATCCATTTACCAGCTATTTTTATGTTCACCAGGGGTACAAGGTTTTGACACACTGCCATTTGCATAAGTGGGTGCGCCCAGTCAGTTCGCAATGACCTGGGCTCCAGAAAGTTGCTGACGGGTCCCATCGATTCTCCTCCAGATGGTTGACAAAATGGATAAACTATGCTGGTTGGTGGTTTCAAACATGTTTTTTTTCCATATCATATATGGGATGTCATCCTTCCCATTGACGAACTCATATTTTTCAAGATGGTTACCCTCTGGTAAACTAACATAGCTATAGAAAATCACAATTTTTAATAGGTAAACCATCTATAAATATCTATAAATGGGCATTTTTAATAGGTAAAACCACCAACCAGTATGGTTTTGTCATGAAAGTAGCATTCCATACACTCCTGGTTTATGGTGGCATGCCCCAAAAGCTTGTTTTGCAGTGTGACGAAGCCTATGAACACCTTAAAGTAGACTCTTATTTTTAATGGTTGATCCAAGGAAGAGGTACCCCTATCATCATCTTCCTCTATTGTCACCACTTCAAGTGAGCAGTGTTCATAATCTCCGTTGATTGATGATTGTAGGGGATTCTACTAAGCATATCTAAGCATTAGATAGGAGATTTTCACAATTCATTAGGGGAATCTCTATTAACCAACCAGTATAATCCAATAACAGAGGGATTTTGAACACTGCCCAAGTGGCAATTTGGGGGGTAGACACGGCGAGTGACCGTTCCGTGGGGTGTGGAATACCAGGAAGCTGCTTGAAGCAAATGGTGGACAGCTCATATCTCCTCTAATGTTACAGCAATAGCATCCACCCAAGTTTTCCATAGATGGGTTGATTTGAATATCTACTTTCATAGACTTTTTGGTAGAAATCATTTACAGCTCATAACTCACAACTTTATAGCTGCAAAAACCTCAGAAATCATCCGCCATGACTATAGCTGACCATTGATAGATCAGTTTCTTGCAGAGGCTCTGGTGGACGTGCCCGGCGCATGTTCAGTGGCTTGGTGAACAACAGGGGAACTCTGACAGTCAGATTGGATTTTTGCTTGTTTTCATGATACGTAGTTAATATATATATATATGTATTATATTTATATATGTTGTATAATATACTCTTCACAGTATAACATATAATTTGTTATAGATATACGTCACTGTACAACTATATATATATGTCATGTAATATGTTCCATGTTTTAGTCTATGTCATACATATATATATATATATGTACACATACATACATACATACATACATACATACATACATACACATAGATAGATAGACACAACGTATAATGTTGGTCTAGGATGGGTGACTGGTGGTTTTGGGGAACCTCAAGTCTGCTAGAGTTCGCAGAGCTCGCACGAGATGTAGACCCCTTCAATGAGACACATCTCCATAGTTTCCACAGACATCGGGCATAATTCAGCATAGTGTTGACTCCGAAAAAATGGAGGCTTTGTTGCATTTTTACGATCCGGGTCATATGAACAAATCAATACAAATCAATACAGATCAATTATAAATAATTATACAAATCATGTTATACACAAATTGATTATTGATTATTTTACACAATTATTATTATCATGATTGATTCATGATTTATCATGTATTATTAATAATTATAAATAACTATACAGATCAACATATACAAATCTATACAAATTAGTAATAATTATTAATAATATAATTAACATACACAAATCATGTTCGGTTTCATGATTTCTTTTTTCGCCAGGATCAAGATCTCATCTGTGGCCTCATCGCCAACGCCTGTGCCATGGCCGACGGTCAGTTGGTGTCTGTTTGGCCGATGTTTGGCTGATTTGAGGCATAGGAAAATGGAGGTTTTAATGGTAAAACCCCAGGAAAACCATAGGAAAATGGATGTTTACCCTTTGGTAAAAGTAATATAACTAGTAGAAAAAAACACTATTTTAATGGCGAATCATCTAACTGGTCCATTTTCCATCACAATGTCAAGGTACCAGAGGGTAAATATAGAAGTATTAAATGATTTGTATAGACTATAATCATAACTGCATACATTATCATCCAATTATCCAACTGTAGGAATAAATATATGGAGGTTTCCTAACATGGGTGTACCCCACATGCACAATTAGATAATTTTTGTATTGAAACCCATGGCTTTGGGGATCCATTTTAAGAACCCCCAATGTATCAGTCTGAATTTATCAATTTCACCAATTTAGAAAATACATGTAACATCATTTCACTGTTTTTCAATGTGTCCATTTGTCGGATGCTTGGGTTTGTAACTGGGTCGCCGGGATGCCCGGCTTGACACCAGTATCTACGTGTCAATTTGCGTTTGTCTGAAAATATGGTGCCCCTACATCCACTGGTGAATCATGGTTATTCATAATTCTCCCTATTAAAGTTGCCATTTTATGGGTGTGCACAATTTTCAGACACACCCATAGAAATTTGTATGTATGATTCTTGACACGCTGTTTCAAATCGGGAGCAGGGCTCCGTCGTATCCTGCAAGACATACGGACGTTTTAGCAGGGTGTAGGGTGTCTCAGGATAGTCTTGAATTGCTCTTTGGCGCCATTTGGCGCTTGGACATATGTTTTCTGAGTCCCTTGGGAAGCCAGTACCCAATCCTAGGTCAACTCGATTTGGATGTGGGTCAAGAGATACCCATTGTGACCCCCGATATCCTTGGATATTGGGTGAACCCCCGGCTGAGCATTGGACTGCCATTGCTTCGTGCGGAAAAAACTTTGTTCTCATTTTTATCTTTCAAGGAATTTGAACACCCCGGTGAGGCATGTCCATTTGCCACTACACTTTGTATTGGGACCCTCAAACTTTGGACCATGTCTAGCTCAATGGAACTGGGGTTGCGATGACCCACGGGCGATAGGATGTAGAGGGTTTTGGTCCTATCAATCGGCCAAGGTCACCCCTTCTCGGCACATTTTCCCGAGGTAAATCTCGAACGCAACAGTGCGCCCCGACCACCGCCCCGAAACTCCTGCGATGTTGTTTTTGGTGGCAGGAGATTGGTGGCCGTGAAGGTTTGGCAAGTTTGGATACATATCCAAAACTCAGGCAATCCAAATTGTGGTTTCTTCAAATTGCGGAATCCCTAAAATTAAAACTATAGGTTTCAGTACTATTTTTTTTGTATTTTGGATGATTAGGGGGTACCCCCATTTCAGGAAACCTCCAAATGCGTCTTTCTGAAATCATGAAACCTCAACATTGACTGTGGGGTTTTCCATCTCAAATCCTACCAAAGAATGTTGGCTAATCGGTGTCCAGAAAAAAGACAGATTCAACTATTCTCTCGGACATGTTGAAACGAATAAACATGGCTTGGCTCCCCTTGGTATGTCTTGCCACTTGTGTGATCATTGCTGTTGACCATCTATGGGCCCTGAATTTTTGTCCAACATCTGGGTAAATCTTCTCATCTTGTTTTGGAATGTGCATTCCTCCTGAAGGGAACCTTGCAGCGATCAAGAAAACTTAAGAAAACCTAGCCACTTTAGTTTTATTTATTTTTATTTTTATTTCTATTTCTTTCGGACATGACAAAAAGGAGACGGTGTGTTCTGGCCGGTGGTTTCAAATCGTGTTGTTTTTCAAGACAAAGAAACACCCATCCAATCGCTCGGATGGTCGAAAAATAGCGTAAAGGCGTAAAGGCCCTAGAGGAAGGTGCCCCCCAATTATAAGTTGGTTTATAAACACCATGAATACTATAGTCTATAGTATTTAATATCGTATTACTGTAGTTATATCATGTTAGTATTACTATAGAATTAACATGAATTAACTATAGTTATATCTACCATAAACCATAGTTATGTCTACCATAAACTATAGTTAAGTTGCCTATCTTGGGGGCCCCATCCTTTCAGGAATTGTTTCAGGTTTCGTAACACCTGGGCTCCATGGCTCAAGACCCACGGGTCTTTCCGCCCGTCGACCGTGGTCAAGGAACCACGAGGCCGGGGTTTGAACCTCTTGGTGAGTCAATCACTTAAGACACTTTAACTCATAGGTGGATGATAGGTGGATGATAGGTGGATGATAGGTGGATGATAGGTGGATGTATGAGGGACTAAGTCAATGATTCAGTATGTCGCAGAGTATGTATATATATATATATATACATATGATATGTATATATATATGATATTTTATGTGCATATCATGTTGATTATACATGTCCATTTGGATATGCCCTGGATCTGCCTAGGACCGAAGTTGATTTTGAAAGGGGTGATCCTGAAGGTGAAGACTCAACCCATGGTATCTTGCAGGATATGAACGAACAACGCAGGTAACCATGGATGGGAAGGTTATAGTAGGAAAGGTAAAACCTTATCATCCACAACAATGGTTGGATTTAATATGATCTAATGGAGTTTAATGGGTATTTAATAAGGATATTCTGGGATCTATAAGCAATAATATTTATATGTGTATTTTAACCAGGAAAATGATGATGCTGCTGATGATGCTCATGACGCCAATGACCAACCACCTGGTGGCAAGCACCTGCAACCAGCACCGCCATCCCGACTCGGAAAAGTGCGCTTGGCACCAGATTCCTGCGATTTTGAAAATCCTTGGGTAAACCTTATATCGAAAAAGCAATGAGTTTGGATATTTTGAACATTTGCAGCTGAGATTATTGGACATTTCTGCCATTCCCCCCATTTCCCAGCAGAAATTGGTGCCGTCCTTAGATGCCTCGAGGTTTGTTCGTGCACCATGGGCTGGGGTGCCGGCAAGGGCAAGGCGCAACAAGGGCGGGGATGGGACTCCCTGGTAAAGGCAGCGAATGATAGCCAGATAGAGTGGAAGAAAATATGATTGGAATATATGTCTACACTTCAATTGTCAATGGGAATATATAGTATATCACTATAGATAACACAATTGTATCTATATACAATGATCAATGGGAATATTTCCAATGATTGATAATAGGATACAATGGGAATATATATATATATATATGGTCTACAATTGTCAACAACCGATTATACGTCAATCGTAGCCAGTTTTGCATACCTCTTTACCTACCATGTGTTTTCGGCCACGAATCTGGGCCAGGGCCGCCAGGGAGCAGGATTTGAACATTTGATGGGGATGGAATTGGGATACTATCGGATATCATTGGATATACCCTCTGGTTATTTAACATAGCCATGGGAAATGACCCATTCATAGATGGTTTACCTATTAAAAATGGTGATTTTCCATGGCAAACTGTTAAATAACCAGAGGGTAACTCACCATTTTCCACACATGTGGTATACTTGGGATCTTGAGATCTCCGAAAAAATGTACCCCCAAAATATTGGAATTTTACTTGGTAAACTGATAACGATAATCCATTGAAATTGGAATACTCAGCATGTTGTTAGCAAATCTTGGGATGTTCACCAAGAGCTGTGATTGTTTCTCCAGAATCTGTGATGAACCAAATAAAAAACCAAGGTTTGCATATGTTTTCGCCAGCATTTATCCTTAGGCGGTCCCTACATTTCCCTTCAGTTTTTGGGGATGATGGCTTGAATGGCGATTGTCAACCTTCCAGAAAGGCTCGGTTGATATGGCTAGAGAGCCAAAGCAGTGATGGCTAGAGAGGTTACAGACAGATCCCTCAATTCTGGAGGACATACCTAAACCTAGGTGAGCAAGTGATAATCCTGGATTTCTTAATTTCGGATCTTGGCAAAACTGGAGCAACATCATCTCCCACCGAGAACTTGTGGAAGGGCATGAAGCCAGCTATAACTTGTGGAAGGGCATCTAACTAGCTAGCTTAAATGCTGGTTTCACCGAAAGAACTTCATATCCCTGTTGCAAATGGGTCATAGTGTTATGATGTAGCAGTACATGACATCAGTAGACTTGCCTGTGGTTCAATTCAATCCTAAACAACATGGTTTCATTCGGGGTTCACTACATTTTTGTGTGGCATCTAACATCACCAATGGGATGATTCATATCCTGGAATACAGCTCGATCAAAACTCTTCTTTTTTGGATTATGTATACAGAACTTACATACTATATATATATGTGTACATGAAAATATTCTTAGACATGTGTATATGTATGTATATGTATTAAAATATATATATAATTAATTATATGTGTATGTATATTCCCAATGGGACATATCCTTGTGTTTGTAGTTTCATCTCCATGTGGCGCAGTGTCTGTTGATGGTCAGGTGACGCCGGCGACGGTGCAAAAGCCGTACCTCAAGGTGCGAAGTTTGTGGCGGTTTGTGGCGGCTCTTTTAATAGGGAGATGTGTATCTACAAGGTGGAGCCCCCTACATACCTAAGTTGGTGCAAATAACTCCAATAACTATGGTTTATAGTAATTATAACTATAGTTACTGGGGCTCATAAACCAACTTAGAACTGGCGGGCCCCACATTGTAGATAGCTAAGTTGGTTTATATCTTGGTGAACTAGGATATAACTATAGTTAATAGGGTTGATAAACCAATTGTAGCTAGGGGCCACCTTGTATAATATCATAATAGGAGTATACGGTAGTAGGGATGTATTAGTATATGGGGTATAACTTGAACAACAATAATGATGAAAGAGGATGTACCAAGCCAAAATGTGCAGGTTAAGCATCAATAGTAAGAGATTATTATAACCCAATGAATGATTAAATTCCAGGGTTTGTCCCTAAAAATCCGTTTCTGCAGAGAATGTGGTGATTTTTGGAAACTATGCATTATCATATACGTAGGAATTCTAGGCTTCTTGTTTGCCTGAAAAGAAGGTACTTGAAGGTACCCCCAAAATTCAGCGGTTTTTCACAAGTCATTTTTTCGATTGCCATAGATTGGGGGTAAATTAAGTCTGACTCATTCTTGAAGAAACAGATATGACTCATGCTTGCTGGTTCAACCACGATTGTTGCCGGTGAAGTCAATATGGTTCGTTGAAATCCCAGACCTGTGTGCTAAATCCAAGTATCAATTGCTAGGGAAAATCGGAACCGGAAACCATCGATTTTCCCATGAAATATGGGGCTTTCCATGGCTTTCCTGTAAATTTTCCCATTGAAAGTACCGGTTTTCCCATGGCTTTTGGGTGAAAACTGCCAGGCCGGCACCACCGGCACCACCTGGACCAAGCCGCAAACCATTCCCGCGCGGCAAAGCGGCGCGCCGGGCGGTAGCCCGGCGCGACCTGCGGGGCCTGCAGGGCCTGTGGCGACAGGCGCGGGGTGTTGGGATCCTGGGATCATAGCTATTGAAAATGGCCATAGAAATAGTGGATTTTCCCATCTACAAAATGGTGATTTTCCATGGCTATGTAAACGTTTACCAGAGGGTATGACTGGATGGAAACCTCCATATATGATGGATATATGTGATGTTTTCCTATGGTATAAAAAACATAAAGGTACCTGAAAATGAGTTAGGGGTACCTTGATGGATGATATTAATGTTTTTTTTAATGTTTGTTTTTCTTTTGTGCAGCTATTATAATCTACTTTTGGTCCAAAGAAAATATGCTTTTTGATTAAAGCGCTTCATTGATGCACACTCTAGAACTGTTGAGCTTCATGACAAATGGCAACAGCAGGTGAATGCATGTGTATAGCTGTAGGTCGAAGGCTATTTGAACATGATTAAATCTGTACGGTCTGCTATTCAAAAATCTGATCTGTTATTGGCAGTAATATCCGATACGTAAAGATCTTCAAAACTATCAGCGGAACAATGTGCCACCACAACAACCTTACAAACTGGTTCAAAAGATTGAGCCTCCAAGATCGCCTGACACAAAAACCCACTCAAAGTGGTCAGAAGTTAGACCTTCGCGTCATGAAGCGGGAAGAGATGCCTCACTGCTGGATCGATGCGGCCGAAATTTTCAGGAAAAAAAGGCTTAGAGGAAGGCCCTAAGAAAAACATGAATCGAAGGTGATGACTATGTCTGATGGATTACGGTGAAGAATAGGGATATCAACGTTGATTGAGACAGACAATGAAGGCGAATAATGTCATACCCAAGTTCAAGCTAAAAGTCAAGCTTGCTGTGCCTATTGTTTGTAGGTGCAAGTACCCTGAATCCGCCCTACCAATTGACCAGCAAAACTGCACGCCGTACCTTCTAGGTTCTCAATGTTGAGTTTCACATCACAAAAGCCAGGTACATTTAAATCATGTACAGTCATAATCCTTCATTGGGGGTGGGTCAAAACCTACCATATTTCTCAGGGGGAGACTCATCACTTAAGCAACAGGGAAATTTTCATGATATGCACATAGGGGACTGCGCGGGTTTTGATCTACCATCTGGTTATGACTACCATAGCCACGGTATAGATGGCCCATAGAAATAGATGGTTTGCCTATTAAATCTATTAATAGCATGGTGATTTTCCATGGCAAACTGTTAAATAACCAGATGGTACAACCATATCAAGCAGATACACCTGAATCTTCGGTGAACCCCTTGAAACAAGCGCCCACAGAGCCAGGTTGGGCTTCGCAGGTGGGTGCCTTACCGGTGTGTTTGTTTCCCTGTTCGCTGGCTGGGAAATCCCCGAAGTCTTTATGATGTGCCGGGAAAGTCACCGAACTGCTGGGTGATTTTCCAGCAATATTAGCCTCTGGTTATGACTAACATAGCTATGGAAAATCCATTATAAATGGAGGTTTTACCCACTGGTAATGACTAACATAGCTATTGAAAATGGCCATAGAAATAGTGAGTTTTCCCATTAATAGCATGGTGATTTTCCATAGTTACGTGGCTGTTTACCAGGCCGGGTAATGGGAAAATCATCTATGTAATTTGATTGCCAGAGGGTATCGAAGATTTGCTTGGAATCGATGGCACTCTTAGGCCCGGCCCCAGATTCCTTCTTTGGACACGAGAGAAACTGGCGTGAAACCGGCGGTCCACTGTCAGACTGTCAGGCTGACCATAGTTAGAGTGAATTTATGAACATCTATCAACATCTATGAACCCTCTACTATTAACATTAACATGTAATAACCAACCAGTCAACAGGACATACAAAAATATACAAAACACAGCAGTTCTGTTGTAGACACTGCCCATCCAGTAGGGTTATTTCTGTTTCATTTCTAGCCGCTGGATCTCCACACTTTTTCGTTGACCGTACAGGGGAGCTGGTCGGGCAAGGCCCGCTGGCCGCTGGATCTGCTGGGGGGATGGGACACGATTTAAGCCCTATGGGACCCTGATTTTAGTATATGATTATAAATGATTACTATTAACATCTATTAACCATCTAATTGTTGGGGTACCAATGACTTGACTTATAGCCATGTATCAAGTTGGTTGTCTCTTGAATTAAGCAGCTACTGGTACTTTTTGATGCATCAAGGTAGTCAAACCACCTGACTTGATGGCTTATATAACTACGGGACATCCAAGTTGGTTTGTTTCAGGTGAGCTTCTCGCAACCTAACTAACCTGACCCCCTGATATGGCTGTCAGGCGGTGCAAGAAAAAGACTCCTGGTATAAGATCCTTTTAGATAAGACTGAACCCCTCATCCAGATTTTTCATAGTGAGACTTTTTGTATAACAGTTTCCGAACTTTGGCACTTGAGTCAGTTTACTCACTGCCCTTGGAAAGAAGGGTATGCAGTATGCAATTGCAGATTTTCAAACACCCTGAACATGTCGAAATTGATGTGATCATGTGTGATACACTGGAAATGTCAAAATTCATGTGGTCTTGTGTCTTGATCTTACGTATATATGTATAATAGATGACAATTATATGATATTTATGATATATGAAATGCATGTGCCTTCAATCGCCAATTCAGTCCATTGACTCATAGCACTCCTCTCAGTGACCCAGTGACCACGCCAGCGCCGCCAGGGCCAATCCAGCCCGAGCGGTCCTCAGCCACGTTGAAGTGACAAAGCACCAGAAGTTGGTAGGCCCCCAATTAATCATAATTTACTATAGGTACATGATATATATGCAATGCTATAATCAAGCACCATTTAAAAGAAATTACATGACATTACTATTCACTATAATTATACATATTATACATATTATATATATATATGTATATATATTCTATATATACATCATTTCAGGTAAATTATAGTTGGTCACCAGGTTCATTTTTTGAAGTTGGAAACCTGGATTTTTTTTTATGACACTAATCCTGGAGAGACAGCCGGTGGGCACTTAAAACCAGGCATTTTGAGCATCACTTTGTCTCTCTGTTGAGTTACCACTGATCTGACTGGGATCCTTTGGGTGACTGGAAGAGTACTGTTAGACTGAGGGATACGGTCAGATATCTGGTTAGTGTCAGTCTTGCAGTTTCGATCAAGCAGCAGCAATGGATTTACAACATTTTACAACTGTAATCCACAAGAGAGGGAATATATTCCACCGTACTGGGGACTTGTAATGATATGTAACATCTGAGTCATAGTTGTGTCTGGAAGTTGCACGGTGCTTTTTCTATGCACAGGAACATATGAAGACACAGGAAGTGCACCCTCCGCATTTCTGGACACCCATTTGTTGTCACTACCAACTTATAGTTGAGGACTGTTGGCAGATGCTTTTTTTTGATTTTGTCAATGTTCAATGCTGCCTGTCGTGATTCTTGGGACTATGAATGACATTATATCTTATATAGCTACTTATATATATATATATATAATATATATCAGATGAATTCGTCAAAGTACAATTATACTTCTACAATCTGAGATTTCACAATGAGCTTTTCCCCTCTGAAATAACATTTCGCTGAATTATGCCTTCATTTTCTCCACGTTTCTTCTTTTGCCCTTCCCGTTTCTGGCCCAGGAAGGGAAACTCCAAAGGGCCTAGCAAGGTGCGCGTCTCGATATTGATGGATTAATTGTTGTGAGTGGTAAGTGGGTAAATAACTTAAATAGCCAATAGATTTTTTGAAGCGTTAAAAGGCTTTAAAAGGCTTAAACAATGATTTTGTGTATCCTGAACTGGTTTGTGGTTTTAAGTGAGTAAATAACCAAAAAAGATGAATCCTGTGTGTGTGTGTGAAACCCGCTGGTTTTCATGCAGGGCATTTGAATTTGTGTGTGATCACCTGTTCTTCACTCAGGCTGTTATAGGTCAATGAAGGTCTTAGATTTTGCCACTTCGTTGAGTTCACATGCAGTCTAGTACTGTCAGGAGGACTTCTTAGGAACATTAAGGCGAGGACAACCGCAACATCATATATACATTTCCAGCTCAGAGTACTGTAAGTAATAACTCTCAGCAGTGTGTGAAAATGGCGGATCTATTTCCATAAGATGGATTTTTTTCATGCGGAAAATGGCGATAGATGGGATTTTGGGGTATGCTATTTTCAGACAATCCCGAAATGTTTTAAAATGTTTTAAATTTGTTTTCATTAATCAAACCATAGCATTGGTTTCAACTCAGAAAGCCGCTTTGCGGCAATTTTTTACAGCAAAGGCTTGGAAAAAGTCAGCCAAGCAGCTAGGGCCCCTCGATGGGGTAGCAACAAGAATCATGTTGACATGGGTATAAGACCATACTCAAAATGTTTATCTTGGGAACCGCAGGACGTAAGAGCGCTGATGGGCGAATTAGAAACTCAGGCCTCAGAAACTCACTGTGCCACAAATTGCCCGTCAACACCAGGAATTGTGAGTGTTTGTTTTTGTAGGTTAGATTGTGGTGCAACTAAATACAAGGCACATTCACATTTTATATTCATACTAGTACGCTAAATGTGATTGGACATGTGATATACCTTTAGAATCCTTTAGATATGACAATATGGTGAAAATTGTATCTGAGTAACCGACAAAATTAGTGCAATACCAATTTAGTCTTGCTTCGCCTCAGCCTTTCTGAGGTTGCACGAAACCTTCATGACCGATAGGGGACGACCCTATACCGATACCCCATTTGTGATACCTCCGGGAGTACTGAAATCCCCACAACCGATAGGGGACGACCCAAATTTGTGCATGGCATTAAATTTAACACATAATTGTGTCCGCTACTCATATACTGTATGCATATGTTATCTGCAATGTGTATGTATACATACATATATATATATATACACACGTATAGTATATATATATATATTGTATATGTGCATACATATACATACACATGAATTGGGCTGCAAAAGAACTGGTGCATGCAAAGTTGGCATGGGGCCAGGTGCTGAGTAGGAGGACTCATGGCAGGTTTCGCTGAGCGACCACTCAGCAAGGGGTACCCCTCCAATGGGGGACGGAAAAATCATTAAAAATCAACCAAAAGTTGTCCTTTTCTAGTATAGGAAACCAATGGTTCGGGTACCTCATGTTCGATAAACACCCGCGTGAAAACCCAAAGCAAAGGCCAGACAGATGATATTACTATTAAACAATGCAATTCTTGGGTTCCAAGTAAAATATAGACCACGTGTTTGATGGTGAATACGGAATGTACTTGGATGCCCTAGGAATCCTAATTATATAAATACTTATAACATGTGAAAACCCATCTACAACATTCTACAACTGGGGATTTCCATGATTTTACAATCTATGCGAGTTGTTCCTTAGGAGAGAACAACCCCCGGCCACCATTTGTGTCAAAGCCATCCGGTCAGGGCTTCGCCGGCCAGGGGCTCAGACGATTTGGTTGCCGGTTGTCTGGTTACATGGTGACCCAACTTCATCCAGATTAGTAACATGATTCGCTGTGTAAAATGGTGGTCCTTATATATATATATATATACATACATACATACATAGATGGAATTGGTTCCAACAAAAATATCTTAAAAAGGTTGGTTTTCCATATAACTATCAACTTAAATTAACAGAGGATACATGGCATGTTTATGTCAACCCTGGATGAATAACATGCGGTCGATGAATTAGGAGGCTAACGGGGGTTCTGAACCAAAGATGTGATCATTTTGTTCCAGAGTCGACACCATCGAAACCACCGACCACCGATGAATTTTCCTGTCATTTGGACCCGAACAGATCCAAGAGGTCACATAGACCTGCACTTAGATTTGAACTTAGACATCCTTCGATAAGTTGCAGATCAAAGGATCAAAGGATAATGAGTCAACTTTGGGATGTATGAAAATTATGAAAGAGACGTTGTTCCCAAGAATGCATTTGTTGAGACACCAGCTTTGTGAAGCTGTGAAGCCATCACAAAGGAGTGTTGCGCATGGCTTCTTGAACAAGAGATCAATTTGCGTAAGGACAAAGAACATGTGGATCGAACTGAGCCGGGTTGGGGCCGGATAATTCAGTAGACACCTATGGTGAGTATTCTTTCTAGTATACGTGCTTGACCCAGAAGGATCGTGGTAAAGTCTCGAGGTATCAACTTTCTTCCTTTGAAGTATGGGTCTGTACCCACCTCAGCTTCCTCACCCGCCGCATGAATGTCCACCAGAGCTTTTCAACGCAACCTGAGAACCTGAGGCAAGGGTAGTGTCTTCGGCGGATACTCTGCCAAAGGTGGTGTGTTCAACGCGAAGGGAAAGATCAAAGGAAAAGGAAAGGCCAGATTTTTGGCAGGGTTTGCTGAAGATGATTTGACATGATTTGATCTACAGTATGTTTTTCCTATATGGAACAATGGAACATCAACCAGGACCGGGGAAACTAAAGGTTGGATGATTTTCGTTTTTTTGGGGACCCCGAAATCCTCTGCGATCATCTGGGGTTCAAATGTCAAGCCCGCAATAGACCCTGACTGTCCATCGCGGAGGCTATTTTCAATATAGTGATAAAGATTAGATAAACTATGATTACAATTGGTATATCAATATCTGGGAATGTCTCAATCATTGTTGACATCAACAGGACTGGTTAGATCAATCCAACCAATCAAATAAGAAGGCAGAGCCAAAACTGGATGAGAATTGCGGGGGGCCTTGCTGATGGGATCTGATGCGATCTGGACATATAACACATATATATATATATATATATTATAATTACATATAATTATATAGGTATATATACATATATATACATATATATAATTATACATAATTATATATATAATTATACATATATATATATATAATTATACATATATATATATGCGTATATATGTGTGTCCGTCAATCCGTCAAACATGAGAGGATGCTGGGTCAACCTTAGATGGGTACTTCAGATGAGCGATATCCATCTCCCAGGGAAAGCCGAAAGGAGCCAGGGGCACCAAGTCGCACCACGCTCCGGGTAGCTCCCCGGGGAGCATAGTGTTCTGGTGGGCTATGGAAGTCATGGCTCACTAAAAGATGAAATAGACATATGAATATACAATCATATTAATATTAAACATGGTGATTCCATAAATATTAATTTCAATATTGATATATAATTTATATAGATATTAAACATTGTTATTCTCCATAGCTATGGTTTAACTTACGAGTGGTTACGTGATAGGCTACAGTAGTTGGAAGCCCGCACCCACCTATTAATATTTTCAATCCCCGAGAGCTGCCATGGCTTTGCTGAAGTCGCATATCCGGTCCTGCAATGCCCAGTAGCAAGCTCCGTGGTTTACCTCACTAAACAGCCCTCTAAGGCTCCCCCTGCCAATTCGGAGTATTGGCAAATCAAGATGGCCAGTGAGAACAGAGAGGTGCCACTTTTGCGGGATCATCCTGAGAAATGCGGCAGGGTTGGATACGATGATGTTGCCACATGCTGGCACTCATGCAAAAAAACATGTTATTTTGCATATTTTGCATCATGTCGGTGAATTGTCCCCCACAAAAAACACTTAGCCCCTTGATTGGTCGACAATCTGATGAGGCATCGCCAGAGTCTCCAGATATCAACCCAATCACATCTCACTTTTTTTTGCTCCTTCCGGAAGTATGAAGATAAACGGTAAAGACACTACGGAAGTATCTCAATGGATAGGCGGCATACACTGAAATTGCTAAAAATCCTGAAGCTCAGCTGTCGTCGCTTCTCAAAAAGGCCATGAGAAGGAGATGGCTGCTGCTGTAGTCAAACACTGTGGCTCTGTTTGGTGAAATGTCAATTTCACCGAAAATTTCACCATCAAATATAGCGAGGAACCTTGGTAGAAGACATCATTTCCCATTTCTGGTGTTTGTGACATGGACCTTTCACCAAGTCCAGTTCACCATCAACAACGTCGCTGTCCGCGGCCATTGGCTCAGCGTATTTTCGGCGTAGCACCGTGGACGCCTAAGGCGTACCTCGGGCATCGCCACAGCTGTCCTGATGTCAAGGTCGGGGCTTATGGGGGACTTAGGTGTTGCTGGTCACATTAAAATAGATCGATATAGACTGTGTAGTATATATTTGTATATTATATTATTCTATATCTATTACCTACCCTCTTCACAATTGAAATTACATCATCTTCTATCATTTTCCCGACTCTTAATGTCGATCCTTGCGGCAATCTTGCGGACACTAAAGCGGCTGGTGAAGGGCGGCTCTTGGCTTACTCCATTCCAACCTTTGATGGCCAGTGGGGTGGTTATTCAAGGGAACCCCGTTGTTGACCGGTGTTGCTTGTAAGGTGCAGGTGATGCCGCGCTACTGAAAGGTGACTCAATCTAATGTAATCTATGCTACGGTATTTAATGTTGACTTCTCCTAACATAGATGATGTTTTGCTATGTCAGGTTGAGTTGAACTAGCATACATCATTGTACGCTGCTTATACAAATCGTGCACTTGCACACATGTCTTGCACTCTCAGTGGATTGCACTAACATTGACGTTGACCTGCACTAACATACGTAATGTTACGCTACTTGCTTTTGATGGTGGGGGTTTCGGGTGGGGTGGGGGTAACGTTCAATAGCGCTTGCATACATACAAGATGCTACGCTACTTAACGTCAAGTTCAGTTCGAATAAGATGTGATGCTACTTCAAACTAACCTCTTGTCATACACGTAATGCTACGCTTATCAAGCACACTTCATGTAACATAAATGTTGCTACACTACTTGACGTTAACTTAATTTCAAATAAGTTGTCATGTTACTTGAAATTAACTTCATATCACATCAAATGGAATGTTATGCTACTTGAAGTTCAGTTCATGTAACATAGATGATCCGGCTCGACTTAACGTTAACTTCATTTCAAATAAGTCATCTCTTGTGAGAAAGTTGGTTCTTTTTTTTCAACGAAAAGACTCCCGAAGACCGCAATTTCACTGGCCCAAAATGAAAAAAGGCCGGCCTTCCCGCATATACCAACAAATTTAAAGCATTAAAATCTTGACTTCCACATACAAATGCTCCGAAATGCAGGTTTTGAGCTCTTGCCATTTTGAACAATGTTCAAATTCCTCAGGGTCGCTATTGGCGCCGGTACCTAGTTTATAGCTCTATCAATAGGCTATATAGTCTATATGCCAGACGTTCTGCTGGGTGGATCAGTTTTCAGTTTTCAACTCTAGTTTGGATATCTCAGAGCCGGCTGTTGGTCTACTGTGACATATAACTGTCGGCAATGACAAGTCCCTTGCAGCTAGATGACTGACCTTCGAACTCAATGGACATGGTGTGTATATATAATTATATATATATATGTGTAATCGACGAAATTAGCGGAAAACTAAAGTAGTAGGGAGCAGACTTGGGATGTTCAAATTTGTGTGAAAACCTTCACAACGGATAGGGGACCTCCCACTTTGGAGATGTCCGTTGCGAGTAGTCAGAAATTTTGTCCGCCTCTCATATATATATATAGAGATAATATTACATATATATAATATTATATATTATATATTATATATGATATATGATGTATTATATATGATGTATTATATATTATATATTATATATTATATATGATATATGATGTATTATATATGATGTATTATATATTATATATTATATATTATATATTATATATTATATACTATATATTATATAGATGATATATGACATATTATATATTATATATTACA